>Ga0075971_101_pt1 | contig 93413 bp, 89 predicted proteins | sample RifGroA2_FD_67997 | JGI IMG/M metagenome (GOLD analysis project Ga0075971, IMG submission 67997) | Parcubacteria (Magasanikbacteria) bacterium GW2011_GWA2_46_17
ACAAAATCGCTTCGCTTGCCATGCGGGAATGTTTTGCGAAAAAAAAGGGCGATGCTTTTTGGCAATTTCAATGTCACGCGTTCAATAATTTCGTTATCGGACTTACTCTTTATCATCATATTTATCTAAATTAAAGCTATAATTTACCATATCACCTCAAAAGGTGTACCGTCAAGGTGTACTGTGGATAAGTATAAAAAATCCATTAATTATTTCTGCCAACTATATCTACTATATTGTTAGCGCCCTGCCCCTCCAATAATCCAAGAAGTCCTTTGTTAATAGAGCGGATCGTGAGCGGGCCGCCATATATCCAACCTGTTATGAGCTGGACCGCCGTCGCGCCGCATTTTATTTTTTCATAAGCATCTTCGGCCGTAAACACGCCGCCCACGCCGATTATTTTCAACTTATCCCCCGCCCTCTTATATACGTGCTTTATTACTTCGTTGCTTTTGTCAAAAATCAGTTTGCCCGAAACACCTCCCGGGTGATTGAGTTCCTCCCTCGTGCTTTTTGAAACAATCGCGGAGCGGTCCTTGACTAGATTTGTCACAATGACCGCGGCAACTCCATAAATTACGCACGCGTCAATCACTCTATCCAAATCAGAACACATCGCAACGCGCCACGTTTGGACAGCTTACGTTAAGAGTTACGTAATCCGCCAAAGGATACAATTCTAAAAAAGTCTTTACGTAATCATCCGCCATTTGCGAGGATTCAATGGCAGTGCTTGGGGCAATGCTTATTCCAAAAGGAATCGGGTGATGATCGAGGTTTGCCAGACGCGCTTTTGCTTTGCTCGATCCGCAGTTGGCAAGGCCATAATACACAATCAACGACTTGTCCTTGGGCAGGCGCCACAAGCGCGGCTTGGGGTTGCCCTCTTGCTCTTGATTAGTGATAGAACCCAACTCCGCGAACCCAAACCCCATCATTGAATAAGCCATTGGCGCTTCAACGTTCTTATCAAACCCGGCGGCCAGCCCCACCGGATTATCTAACGTGAGCCGTCCAATGTTTACTTTCAATCTCTCATCTCTTACCCTCAATAATCTTGCTACAAAGTTACGAAATATGGGCCATCTGCTTGCCAAACACAGCAACCTCATCACTCTGTGATGAGCTGTCTCCGGATCAAGCCGGAACAATAATGGACGGATGAGGCGAGAGTAGAACATATAATTCAATTTGTCATCTCCGTGCAAACGGGGATCCAGTCGCAACTTACCGACAACCTAGATTCCCGCTTTCGCGAGAATGACAGTGGGCAAAACTACATTAAAGCTACACCTCAAAATACGCGTGGTCAAGGCATTGTGTGGATAAACCCTTAACATTTGCTTTTTCCGGTGACGAACTCTATAATAGATACGTTTATATCTCGTTCTTGCGTTCTATGCTAAAAATCGCCATAAAAGCGGCTCGTGCCGGCGGAGCCGTGCTTAAAAAATATTTTAATAATCTTGATTCCTTTGAATATAAAAACAAACAAGGAACTGATTTGGTTACCAAGGCTGACCGCGAATCCGAGGACATAATTAAAAAAATTCTCTTGGATAAATATCCTAATCATGGATTTTGGGGAGAGGAAACCGGGAAAGAAAATATAAAAAAAGAATACGTATGGCTGGTGGATCCGCTTGATGGCACGAGCAATTATATTCTTGGCATACCCATGTTTTCCGTTTCTATCGGTCTTTTACGCCGAGGGCAGGCTGTATTAGGCGTTGTGTATGTCCCAACCACGGGAGAAATGTTTTGGGCAAAAAAAGGAGAAGGGGCGTTTTGCAATAATAAAAAAATAAAAGTTTCTTCCACTCGCGATCTCGGCAAAGCGGCATGTTCCGTGGAATACTGGTCGCGCGATAGCAATCATATTGGGCGAGGATTAAAAGATTTCTCCCGCTTCGCCAAGTCAACTAAAAAAATACGCTACTTAAGCTCAACTGTTTTTGAGTTGTGCCGCGTGGCCAACGGAAACTTGGATTTTTGTCTTTTGGACACGACTTTTCTTGATTTGGCCGCGCCAAAGCTTATCGTGGAAGAGGCTGGTGGAGTGTGCCGTGATTACAGCGGAGACGAAATGGGTCTGAACAGCAAAAACCCCATCAGGATTATTGCTTCAAACAAAAATCTGTATAAAAAAATAAAGGGCGCCTGTTCCCTTTAAAATAGCAACGCGACCCAGTTCGCGGGTCGCGGTTCGTCTCCTTTCCGGCCCGCTTCGCGGGCCTGTTTTTGAAGAGCTACTTGAGCTCCACCCCCTCCAGCGCTTCCTCCAGATCTTCGCGCGTGGCTACGTCGGTTCCCTCCAGCGCTACCGTGACGCCGGCAGCGAACTGGCCTACCTCGCAGGCATGTGCCAGGCTCATACCTGCGCCCAAGCACAGAGCGATTGTCGCGATCAGAGTGTCACCCGCGCCCGCCACGCACACCACCGACTTGTGGTTACAGACGCTGTAGACACGTTCGTCTCCACTTGTCTCGTAGAGACGCGCTCCATGCTCGGAAAGGGTGAGGAGCACGTTGCACTTCAGGGTGTCTCTCAACTCCCTTCCGGCGGAGTCTATTTCCGAGTGGTTGCGGACTGTCCTTTCGAGCATGCCCTCTGCTTCACGCAGGTTAGGCGTGATGAGGCGCATGTGAGGGAAGTGCTCTTTGTACCACGCCACCGGGCGCGGTCTGGCATCCACGAGTAGCGGCTTCCCGGACTCTTGGGAGAGAGCTGACAGCCCTTCCCCAAGCTCGGGAGTAATGACCCCCCGATCAAAGTCCGAAATCACAAGCACTTGCGCCTCACTTTTCTTCAACTGGTCAACTATCCCGTTCGCCACCCACGACTCCACAGGTTCTCTCGAGTGTCGCTCCTTCACGTGGACGTAGCGACCCGTCTCCACATCCACCGTCCGTGCCTTAAGACTAGTGTGGCGGCCTCCCAGACGCATCAGCTCGATCTCAATCCCAAGCTCATGCAGGGTCCGCGCAAGCTGCGTAGAGGTGTATCCAACACCTGACACGCCGTAGACTGCCGCTTGACCATGGAGCTGCCTCACGCAACGAGCCGTGGTGCCAATCCCGCCGGGTTGCCTCGTAACCTTGTGCTCTTGCCAGCACGAAACCGCTGCGTCCTCCGCACACTGACGATCCTTTCTTTGATAACTGAAGACATCAAGGATGATGTCACCGATAACCGCCACCCTGATAGAACTAAAATCCGGCAGCTGCATGACCTTTCCTCTCCTTCTGCCCCGCTAAGCGGGGCTGTTTTCCTCCCCTATTTAAACAAATATTTGTTTAAACAAGGGAAAAAAAGATTTTGCCGCCTTTTCACGTTAACAAAACGCCCTGCTTCTGTCAAATAAAAAGATGCCAATATGCAAATGTCGGAATGACAACTAATTAGCATCATTCACACGCATTCGTATATTGGCATCATTTCGTCACATCTCCTTCACTGTCTCAATGGTCAACAGATCTAGCGCGTCGCGCAAAATTTGACTCACGGATCCGGCCAGAGCCAAACGCGCCGAGATTAGCTCCTGTGTTTCGGCTTTAAGTACGGAATGTTTGTTGTAATAATCATTAAACGCCTGCGCCAAATCAAAACAATACCGCGCGATAACCGATGGATTGTATTCTTTCAACGCCTTTTCAACCACCTCGCCATAATTATCCATTAGAAGCAGCAGCCTTTTTTCTTCAGACTCTCTTAAATTTGCGACACTGACTTTCGATTTTAGATTTATGACTTTTGACTTTTTCAAAAGACTATTAATCCTCGCCACCACATACAACACATACGGCCCGCTGAACCCCTCAAACGACGTGGCTTCTTTAATGTCAAACACAATATTCTTGGCCGCCTCATGCTTTTGCGTGTCAAACTTCAGCGCCGCCATACATAGCGATTTGGCGGTGTCGACGATTTTCTCTTCATCCCACTCCCCCGCGTGGCGCTCTTTGGTTTCACCGTACATCTTCGCGTACACACTATCGCGCAAATCTTCGTACAGTATCACCCGGCCGGTACGCGAGGACATCTTGCCTTCCGGCAAATTGACCAGCCCATAGCTAATGTGGGTCAATTTCTTTTTAAATCCCAAAAGTTCCAAAACTTTGAATAACTGTTTGAAATAAAAAATCTGCTCTTGCCCGGTGATCGTGATACTTTCATCTACGTCAAATTTCTTGAATTTTTCTTTGGCCAGCGGCAGGTCACTCGTCAGATACAGCCCGGCGCCGTCGGATTTACGCGCCAGCGCGATATCTAGCTTGAATGGCGTCAAATCAACAATAATGGCTCCACCTTCACCGACTTTGGCAATCCCTTTTTTCAAAAGTTCATCCACTAATTTGTGGCCTTGCTGTTTTAGATCTTTCTCATAAAACACAGCCTCATGATAAACACTTAATTCTCCAAACAACTCCTCGAACTTATCAATGCTCCACTGCCTGGTTTCTAAAAATAGTGGCCAGAGTCCCTTATCTTCCGACTCTAATTTCTTCTGCACCTCAGCTACCTCGCTTTGCGCTTCGGGATGATCTTTTAAATAATTGCTCGCCTCCGCGTAGATCTGCCCCAGCCATTTCTGTTTATTTTCCGGCGAAGTTTCGTTTAGATGGAACTTCTTCAACCCCCACAAACATTTTGCCACATGCGAACCAAAATCATTGAGGTAATTAACGGGGTATACGGTGTGTCCGGTTTTCTTGTATAGCTGAACCAGAAGGTTCCCAACGCAGACGTTCCGAAAATGACCAATATGGAATTCCTTATGGGTGTTATTTGACGGGTACTCAATCATCACCTTTTTTCCTTTTCCAATCTTTGTTGAACCGTACTTTTCCCCCTCTTTTTTAATCTGACCGATTACGAGTTTGGCCACTTCGCTCGTGTTTAAATAAAAATTCAAATAAGGCCCGTCTGTCTCAACTCGTTCAACAATCTTTAATCTTAAATCTTCAATCTTAAATTTCAACTTTACCGCGACAGCGGCCGACGACATTTTCCATTCCTTGGCCAACCCAAAACACGCAAAAGCCAAATCGCCCATCCCCGGGTTGGGAGGGGTTGTAAGCTCAATAGCGCCGGTGACTCCGAATTTTTTGAGGATTTCAATTATTTGGAGTTCTACCATATGAATATAATCCGGGTTACTTCACCCTCACAAACCACCTGCTCCCCTTCTGCACCACGTCTCCTGGTTTCACCACAGCGTCAATGGAATCAATCTTGTTATCCACAACTTTCACCCCGCCCTGCTGAACAACGCGCCGGGCTTCGGACTTGCTGGGTACAATTTTGGCCTCAATCAGCACCGTCACAATATCGTATTTGCTCGGGCGCAGTTCTGGCATTTCCGTTGGGATTTCTCTCTTACTGAAGGTTTGAATAAAGCGCTCCTGCGCTTTATCAGCCGCGTCCTTGCCTAAAAAAATGTTTGTCACCTCATAGGCAAGTCGCAGTTTATAATCGCGCGGATTTATTCCTTTCTCCATTTCTTGCCCCATCTTTTTTATTTCTTTCATTGGCACCCTGGTGCACAGTTCAAATCCAGTGATTATCATGTTATCGATCCAACTCATCACCTTGCCAAACATATCCTCCGGTGAATCGGATAACGCCACCATATTACCTTCGCTCTTGCCCATTTTTTGTCCCGATGGATCAGCTAATAGCCTCATTGTCAAAACAAGCTTTTCTTTATTCTTTAAATCTTTCATCATAGTTCTTCCCATCAGCATATTGAATGTCTGATCGTTCCCACCCACCTCGCCATCCACATCCATGGCCACGGAATCGTAGCCTTGCATCAGAGGATACATAAACTCATGCAGATATATTGGCTTGGCATCTTTGATCCGCCTCTCAAACATATCACGTTCTAATAGCCGCTGTACCGTAACATGCGCGGCCAACTCCAACACATCCTCCCACGCCATTCTGCTTAGCCACTGGCTGTTATATCTAATCTCAACAGGATTGTCTCCGACAAAATCTAAAATAGACGAAGCCTGCTCTTGGTAGTACCGACAATTCTCCAGCACTTGTTCTCTTGTCAATTTTCGTCTTGTCGCTGTCTTGTCGGTCGGATCTCCAATCATACCCGTAAAATCTCCAATAAGCATAACGACCTTATGACCCAGCTCTTGGAATTGCCTCAATTTAAGCAAAGTAATGCCGTGCCCGATATGCAGAGTCGGGGCAGTAGGATCATAGCCAGTATACATAGTCAACTGCTCACCAGATTTCAATCGTTTTCCAAAAAACTCGGTGGTCGGATAAATATTCTCCACCCCGCGCGTCAACAGTTCTTCAATTTTTTTGGAATTGGTATTAACTTTCATATTATTGTGGCCATGAAGAAATCATTAATAAATCATCATTTTTAATGAGCCCTCTTTCACGCAGTTCCTGCCAAATCACTTCGGTGATGAATGGCATAAACGGATGGAGTAGTTTCAACACGATCACAAGCTGATACAGAAGTATTTTTTTGGTGTTGACCGAAATCTTTTCATCCTTAAGTTGCTCCTTCGCGGCCTCCAGATATACATCGGCCAGATAGCGCCAAACAAATTCATATATCTCTTGCGCCGCTTCGTGAAAACGGAACGCTTCTACATTGTCCGTAACTTTTTTCGCCGTTTCATCAAGCTGCTCCGTTATTTTTGTATCGGCTTCGGTCATTGTTTGGAAAGAAAGGCCGCTCTCTTCAATATTACTAACGATGAATCGCGCTATATTCCATAATTTATTGGCGAAATGCTGCATGCCCCTGATTTTTTCTTCCGAGAGGGGAATGTCATTGCCAGCCGCGGTTGAAAAAATTAAAGCGAATCGAAGAGCGTCAGTCCCGTAAAGCTCAATAACGCCCAGTGGGTCAATAACATTGCCCTTGCTTTTGCTCATTTTTTGGCGGTCTTTATCTCTAACCAGGCCATGTAGATAAATTTTTTCAAACGGAGGTTTGCTGATTTGATAATAAGAGAGGACCACCATCCGCGCCACCCAAAAAAACAAAATGTCCCATCCAGTCTCCATTACCTGGGTCGGAAAAAATGTTTCAAAATCTTTGCTACCCTTTTTAGCGTCATTGGCCAAGAGGGCGGCATATGGCCACTGTCCCGATGAAAACCAAGTGTCAAAGGTATCCGAGTCTTTGGTAAGGCTATCGCTCGAACATTTTGGACATTCTAACACCGAGTCGTCAATGTCCACGATCGGCGCATGACAATTATCGCAATATTTAACCGGAATCGGAATCCCCCACCAAATCTGTCTGCTAATCGGCCAGTCGCGAATATCCTCCATCCAATGACGAAATATTTTTTCAAACCGCTCGGTAACAATTTTAACTTCCTGATCGTCCAGAGCTTTTAGCGCCATGTCACGGAGCGCGGGCCGCCCATCGCGGAATTTTTTCGTCATTGCGACATACCATTGCGGAACGATTTGCGGTTCTATTAAATTGCTGCATTTGTAGCAAAGCTGAACATTGTGACGGTAGTTTTCGTCAATTTTCACCAATAGCCCTTTATTTTTTAATTTTTCAACTATTTTTGGCCGGGCGTCCAAAATTTTCATTCCGGAAAATTCACCTGCAATCGGAAGAAGTTTCCCCCTTTTGTCAATTATTAATTCCATTTCCAGCCCATGCCTTTCGGCAATTTCAAAATCCACCCGATCATGCGCCGGCGTTATGGTCATTACCCCGGTTCCAAATTCCCGATCAACGGCCTCATCCTTGATGACCGTTGTTGTTATTGGCCCATTAATCCATTCCAAATTAATTTTTTCCCCATGCTTGAATTTCTTGTACCTTTCATCACCCGGGTGCATGACCACGTGTTTGTCGCCGAATTTTGTTTCGGGGCGGCTGGTAGAAATAGTGAAAGGACCGTATTTAAAATAATAGAAAGGCTCCACGCGCTCTTCGTGCTTTGTTTCCAAATCCGAGAGTCCGGTTTGATGTTTGGGGCACCAATTGCTTAATCTGCAGCCTCGATATATCAAACCATCTTCGTACATTTTTTTAAAAGTTTCGTATACCACTTTTACGATTTCCGAATCAAGCGTAAAAACATTCCTGCTCCAATCGCAGGAAGCGCCGAGCCTCCTTAAGCCGTCTTCGCTTTTGTGCTTATTGGACTGAACGAAATCCCAACATTCTTTGTAGAACTCCTCTCTAGTCATTTGGAAGCGGCTGCGACCTTCTTTTTCCAGTTTTTTTTCAAATACCACTTGAGTTTCAAAACCGGCGTGATCGCTGCCCGGCAGCCATAATGTTTTCTTGCCTTTCATTCTCGCGTACCGTATCATTATATCTTCAAGCGTGACAAAAAGAGCGTGCCCAATATGAAGCGCCCCATTGGCGTTCGGCGGCGGCATTATAATAGCATACGGTTCACCCTTCAAATTATCTGGATTAAAAAAACCGCTCGCTTCCCAGCGCTTGTAAATATCATCTTCGTAATTTTTCGGTTCGTAGGCTTTGGGTAACTCCATATTTTGTATACGAACTCATCCGAATCTATCCCGACGCTTGGTCGGGACCCCGACTTAACGTCGGGATAAACGTCAAAAACCTACAAATACAGTGGATATTGTCATTCCGACCGAAGGCCGACCGTAGGAAGCCGTAGTGGAGGAATCCCTTGACCTCTGCACACGGTCAAGCGATTCCTCCGCTTCGCTCCCTCGGCTCGCTCCGGTCGGAATGACAATGTTGAAGTTTGGGTTTTAGGATTTGCAGATTCGGATAAAGATTCGTGGGTTCGGATTATATATTACAAGGTTTCACTAGTTTTTGCAACATTTTGAGCTGTTTTAAGCCCCGGCTGCCAGCGATTCCGTCCACAGACTCATCCACAGACTAATTGTTGACAACTCTGGATATTTGCTGATACAATGCCCTGTTCTATGACTTTAACCGCAATCCAACAACTGCGCCAGCTCATTGAAGCTGGCAAATATATTTTGGTCGCCTTTAACCCCGCGCCGAGCATTGATGCCATCGGGGGGGCTTTGGCATGGAAACTTTTTTTGGAAAAACAGAACAAGCAGGTGGATGTCGTGGCTGACGGTTTCCAGATATCCAAAAGCGCTTCGTTTCTTCCCGGGGTTCAGTCCATAAAATCGGAAATAACGCATTTGCAAAAATTCATGATCAAGGTTGATGTTTCTCGGACCAAGATAGACACCTTGAGCTACGACGTTAAAGACAATGTTTTATCAATATATCTAACCCCCAAACAGGGAACAATTGGAAAAAACGATCTCCGCACCGCTCAATCGGCTTTTAAGTATGATTTGATTATCACTGTGGGGGCGCACGACCTGGAATCTCTGGGTCCGATTTTTTTTAATAATACCGATTTATTCTATCGTCTGCCGGTCATCAACTTTGACCACCACTCCGGTAATGAACGATTCGGCCAAATAAACTTGGTGGAGATAACCGCCGCCGCCACCTGCGAAATTATTGCGAGGACAATGGAACAGCTTGGAGAAACATATATTACCGAACAAATTGCCACCAGCCTGTTAGCAGGCATGATAAGCCAGACAAAAAGCTTTAAAACCTCCACCGTCACTCCTCATACGCTGGCCTTGGCCGGACGGCTGATGAACCTTGGGGCGGATCGCGACAAAATCGTTCAACAGTTGTACCGCACCAAAACGTTGACTGTGCTGAAACTTTGGGGAGAGGCTTTAAGCCACTTGCAAAGCGACCCTCATTTTGGCATTGTCTGGACGACCCTAACCCACGAAGACTTCGCGCGCACCGGAGCCAAAGAAAATGATCTGCACGGATTGATTGATGAACTCATCGCCAGCGCGCCAGAGGCGAAAATCATCCTGCTTTTGCACGAGCATACCGGACATAATCAAGGACTGATCCACGGCGTGCTGATTACCGAAAAACAGTATGATGCCATGGAACTGCTCCAACCCTTCCACCCGGAAGGTTCTCGCAGAAACGCTTCAATTAAAATAGAGAACAAAACTTTGCGCGAAGCGGAAAACGAGATATTAGCGCAAATAAAAAAAATCATCCAATCCACCGCTCATCTGTAGATATCTTTGAATTGCGAAACTCGCCTTACTGTCATTCCGACCGAAGCGACGTCACAGGAGCGAAGCGGAGGAATCTCTTGCGGCAAAGGTCAAGCGATTTCTCGACTTCGTTCGCTCCTTTGGGTCGCTCACTACGCTCGGAATGACAAAAGAGACGCCCTAACAGGGCGTCTCTACCGTTTATAATCCGGTTCAAATTTGTCTAGTCTACATTATTTCTTCTCCGCCTTCTTTTCCGGCTCTTTCTTTTTCTCTTCTTCCTTGCCTTCTTCAGCCGCGGCTTCCTCGCCCTCTTCAGCTTCTTTCTTCTTGGCCACTTCAATCTGGCTCAAATCCGCCGGGGCGGCTGCCGCTTCCATGGCTTTTATCTCTTCCTCTGTTAAGGCCGGAGTGGCTTTAGCGACCAATGTTGAACCGCTCGGGTTAACGATGGCGACTCCCGGCGGCAAGACCAAATCGGAGATGCGTATAACGTGGTCAAAAGTGGTTAACGAAGAAAGATCAACATTAATATGCGCCACCAAATCTTGCGGAAGACACTTAACTTCAACTTGATCCACGCCACGCACCAAGGTGCCGCCCTGCTCTTTGACCACCGGCGCCTCGCCCGCAAAGCGCAGCTGCACTGTGGCGGTAATAGGCTTGCTCATATCAATGCGCCTAAGATCCACATGCGTCATTTTGTCGGTCACCGGATCATATTGCACGTCCTGCACCAATACTTTACCGGCCTCTTTAGAATCCAGCATCAAGTCAATAAGACTTGATTCGCCGGCCTCTTTAAAAATCTTCATGAAAACGCCATAATCCATGTTCAGCGATATTGTCTCCGCGCCGACTCCGTATACCACGGCCGGAAGATAACCTTGCGCGCGAACCTTTTCTCCTTTGGCGTTCCTGGTGCTTGCGGATAGGGTGTATGTCATATTCAAAATAAAATCTATAACACAATATATTGACTTCAATTTTCAATTTACAATTATCAATTTTCAATAAATTTTCAATTACTCAATACCCAATTACCCTTCTCAAACATCTCATATCCTTCAATAACTTCATCCAACGTAATCGATTGTTTGTCGTACAGCCTTTGCACATCCTTAAAATCCAAATCAGTTACCATCCCCACCGAACTTACACCCTTGCCAAGCGTCATGATCATGGCCACGAAAGCGCTCTGACAGTTGGAGCAAGTGCTGTGCACCAGACTGGACGTTTCCTTTTTTAAGAAAAACTTCACCGCTTCCGTGGGATAAGAATGGCTGCAAATAGGACATTTGCTCATGAGCCTTAGCGCTTCTTGCCATGGCTCATGTTTGGAATTAACCTGCATATACACAACAATACTAAAGTATTTATCAATAATTGTCAAGAAGTGACCCCTAGTATCGGCGAGCAATCATACTCTCAATAATCCCGATAAACGCCATGCTCATTACAAGCGACGACCCGCCATAGCTCACAAAAGGAAGTGTCACGCCGGTGATGGGCAGTATGCCTATGCCGGCTCCGATATTAATAAAAAACTGGCTAAAAATCAAAACCAGCGCTCCGCTTATGGCAGCGGCGTGAAAGCTGTCTTTGGCCTCGGCCGCCAGACTTAACAGTCTAAAGAACAGCACCCCAAAAAGCGTTAAAAGCACCACCACTCCGGCTAGCCCCAGCTCTTCGGCAATTACTGAAAAAATAAAGTCGGTCTGCGCTTCAGGCAAAAAACGCAATTGGCTTTGCGAGCCAAAACCCAGTCCGCGGCCAAACCATTTCCCGGCTCCGACCGCGATTATTGATTGAGTTATATTGTAGCCGCTGCCGAGCGGATCCTTTTCCGGATTGATAAAAGTGGCAATGCGCGCTCGTTGGTAATCCTCCATAAAAAACATCCAGCCGAGCGTTCCGATCACAAGCACGATAGCTATAAATAATCCCATATAAAGTTTTCTCGCTCCCACCAGCCACATCAGTCCAAACCACACCATGCCGAGTAGCAAGGCTGACCCCAAATCCGGCTGCATCATTACCAGCGCGAACAATAAAAAAGTAAAAATCCCCGTTCCAAAAAAAAACAGCGGCCTTTTGAACTCGCTCCCAAAACGAGCTATGATAGCCGCGAGCATCAGCACAATACTCACCTTGGCCACCTCAACAGGCTGGAAAGAAAAACCGGCCATTGTAAACCAACCAGTGGTGCCGCGTATCGTTTTGCCAAAAATGAGTACGGCTGTCAAAATTACGAGCGACGCTCCGTACCACCATTTGGCCGAGTAACGCCAAACAGTATGCTGGAACATGCTTATAAATAAAAGCAAAGTTATTCCTATGCCGGCGGCCAGCGCCTGTTTTTTAAAATATGTCAAAGTACTGCCGCGCGACAAATCAATGCTATATATCGCGGCCAAACCCAAAGCCACAAGCAATACCGCCGAAACAAACAACCACCAATCAAATGTCCGCGGAGAAAATTTTCTCAAATTGAACATAAATCCCAAAATGCCAAACCAATGTCAAATATAAAATGTCAAGATAGTGTTTGAAATTTAACATTTGTCATTTGTAATTTGTTTGACATTGGATATTTGACATTTGTCATTATTATCAAAGGTACACCGCCGAATCGTAGACGTTAATCAAGGGGATTGGCGCCACATTGGTCACAGTAAGGTTCGGGGCAAAATTGCGCAGGTCTACGGCCTTGGTTTCTTGGGAAAGAAAGGTGTCAAACTGAATCTGCTTGATTCCCACCAAGGACTGGTCCTGATACAAGGCCAAATAAAATTCGGACTGCGCGAATCCAAACGGGCTGTTATTGGTTAATTTAAATGTGAGCATATCAGCGTGTGCGGCATCCGGCGAAGATCTTCGGAAAGCAAAATCACTAAGTGTAAAATCCAATCGGTATTTTTGCCACAACTCAACATCTTTTATTTTATGCGCGGAAATTCTTTTCCAGGAAACATTCTCAAGCACGACAGTAGGCTCTGAAGATGGGCCGGCATCAAGACCGAGCCAGGCTATAATTTTGGTTTCGCCCGGCAAAACAACTGCCAACTTGGACGGAGTGCGACTGCCCTCAACAATAAAATGGTAGCTAAAAAAAACTAAAAAACGCGGATTTGGATTGGCAATCTCGGCCAGCAGATCAAATTTGTTTGACCCGCCGGGTAATATCTGGGTGTTGATTATCTCCGGCGGCTTGGCGCCAAATCGCGCGTGCAGACGCGTATAGTCAACCGAAGCGGTGAGATCTCGCGCTAACCTTCCGTCCTCCTCAATGCCGAAGGCAAGATAGTTAATCCACACCGTAAAGCTATACGCCCAAAGCGCCACGCTGGTTAAAATTAAACCGACCAGCGTAATTTTATACATTGCCAGCCGGCGCTTTTCATACCACATGGCCCACTTTAGCTTACGATTGCTGAACTCTTCTCCCGGCGGAGTCTGGTACCGCTCATAACTTACCTTCTTGCCCGTCTCATTCTTTTTTATCTGAACCGACGAATGATTATTGTGATCGTATGGATTAAGCATAGACATTGAAAATCCAATTATTGCAAATACGAAATTCTAAGCACGAAATCCAAAACAAATCCCAATAATTAATAATGACAAATGTCAAAGATGACCGCTGGCTCCATAGTCCGAGCCCGAGGCGAGGCTGTGGAGCCCAACTGTTTGTTACTCTGCACATTTAGACTCCACAGCCTCCTCCTGTGACGTCGGGGGACTATGGAGCCAGCGATTTGATTGATATTTGACATTGATTGAAATTGGAAATTGGGTATTTGACATTAAAGCCATGTATTTGGTCATTAGAGTTTCTATATTGTTTCGAATTTCGATATTCGAATTTCTGATTTAAGGCTTTAATCATTTGGATTTTGGATTTGATTTGATATTAGGATTTTGAACTTAGGATTTAAGGGCTGTGGGGTATATGGGTATTTCTTATATATAGTATACCTCATCCGTCATTTTTTCACAAAATACGAGACTGTTTTCCCTTGGTACCACACCAACAATTGTTGGTGTGGCACCTTGCCTGCCAGCTAATTTTGTGGTAAAATAATTACATATTCAAATAACTCAATCATGCCGTAATTTCTTCAATATTATGCCAATTAAACGAGTACAGAAAGGAAGAATCGCCCCGAGTGCTCGGGGAAATCCCAAATTACAAATCCCAAATCCCAAACAAATAAAAAACCCTGAACCAAAAAAACAAAGTCCGAAATCCGAAATCCGAAATCCGAAATCCGAATCTAGCTACACAGCCAAGCATATTACCGTGCTGGAGGGTTTGGAGGCGGTGCGGCGCCGGCCGGGCATGTATATTGGTTCCACGGGTCCGACAGGATTGCATCATCTAGTTTGGGAAGTCGTGGACAACTCCATTGATGAGGCCATGGCCGGTTTTTGCGATACCATCACCGTCACTCTCTTACCCGATCATTTGGTAGAGGTAATGGATAACGGCCGCGGCATACCGGTTGATCTACATCCGCAACTCAAAATCAGCGCGTTAGAGATTGTTTTGACCAAACTCCATGCCGGCGGCAAGTTCGGCGAAGGCGGTTATAAAGTGTCGGGCGGCTTGCACGGAGTGGGCGTGTCCGTGGTCAACGCACTCTCCAGCTACACCAAAGCCGAAGTGCACCGCGACGGCCAGATTTGGATGCAGGAATATAAAAACGGTGGCGTTCCGGTAAAAAAAGTACGCGCCATCGGCAAGACAAAGCGCCGCGGCACTGTCATCACTTTCAGACCGGATGAAACAATTCTTGAAACTCTGGACCTTGAATGGAAAACAATCATTGACCATTTACGCCAGCAAGCCTACCTTTCCAAGGGCATCCATCTTATAATTCGTGACGAGCGTTCAGCCGAGGAAAAAGCTAAAGACAAAACCGCGCTTCAGACTGAACGGCCTGTTTATGAATTCTATTTTGAAGGCGGTATCGCTTCTTACGTGCGGCATTTGAACCAGAATAAAGGTCTTAAAAACGAAAATATTTTCTACATAGAAAAAGAATACGAGGGCGTTAACGTTGAAGTGGCTTTGCAATATACCGATGAGTTTACAGAATCACTGTTCGCCTTTACCAATAATATCTTCAACCCTGAAGGCGGCACTCATGTGGCCGGATTTAGAACCGCGCTAACGAGAAGTCTTAACACCTACGCGCGCAACAAAGGAATACTGAAAGAAAAAGACAGCAACCTGGCCGGCGAAGACGTGCGCGAAGGATTAAACACCATTATTTCCGTAAAAGTGAAAGAGCCTCAATTTGAAGGCCAAACTAAAGCCAAGTTGGGCAACACCGAGGTTAAAACCGCGGTGGAGGCGGTGTTTGGAGACGCGCTGCTTATCTTTTTGGAGGAGCACCCCAAGGATGCCGAGGGAATTATCGGCAAATGCGTGCTGGCGGCCAAAGCCAGGGCGGCCGCCAAAATTGCGCGCGACACAATTTTGCGTAAAGGCGCGCTAGAAGGGTTTACCCTGCCCGGCAAACTCGCGGACTGCTCCAGCCGCGACTCGGAGAATTCCGAACTTTTCATAGTAGAGGGAGACTCAGCCGGCGGCAGCGCCAAGCAAGGTCGAGATCGCGAGCACCAGGCCATTCTGCCTCTGCGCGGCAAGGTCTTGAACGTGGAGCGCGCGCGGTTGGATAAAATACTTACCAATAACGAACTCAAATCTCTTATCATCGCCCTCGGCACCAACATCGGCGAGCAGTTTGATTTATCCAAACTGCGCTACCAGCGAGTTGTCATCATGACCGATGCTGACGTAGACGGCGCCCATATCCGGACATTATTGCTTACCTTTTTCTACCGCTACTTTAATGAGTTGATCACCCAGGGCCACGTGTACATTGCCCAGCCACCTCTGTTCAGCATTAAATTCGGCAAAGATATGCGTTATGCCTACAGTGACCAAGAGCGTGATAAAATATTGGAGGAGCTGAAAAAAACCAAACCTTTAGGCCAAGCAAAAAAACCTGTCGCGGAGCCTGACATCGCCAAAACCGAAAGCGCGGACGGCGACGAAATACAAGCCATGGAGATTGGCGGCTTTAAAGTAAATATACAGCGCTACAAAGGTCTCGGCGAAATGAACCCCGAACAACTTTGGGAAACGACCATGGACCCGGAACACCGCATTATAAAACAGGTCACCATTGACAACGCCGAACTGGCCAACGAAACTTTTGAGATCCTCATGGGCGACGAAGTTGAACCCCGCAAAAAATTCATTCAAACCCATGCCAAGAGCGTGAGTAATTTGGATATATAATTTTATCGCTATGCAAGAATCAGAAAATGGATTGTTAGACCCGGAGGTCTTTTTGAGGGACGATTATGTAAACGAGTTTGTTACGCTTGATTTGCTGATACAGTTATACACTAACACCGACGTTTCCAGCAGTGGAAAACCAATGATTAATGAAGAACAATTTTTGCAAAAGCTAAAAAAATGCTATGCCGAGAATGAGGGAAAGCTAGTTCTAACCTGCGCAGAGAAGTACCACAAAAAACAAGGCGCTGATTTTGGCAACCCATTCCCACTGAACAGCAGCAGCGCCTTAGACGTGGCAAGCCTGGACAGACTGGTCATGCAAATAAATAGCACATACGAATCAATGATAAAAGACCAAAATAAACGACCACCGACCCGGTCGGTGGTATTACCGACGAGGTAACGGACTACGTCCTGTCTGATTTCCATGTTTGGTTGAATTCAGTGAGTTCCTCTTGTCTCTGGCGCTGGATGTATTCACGAATGATTGTGTCGGTGATACCAACGGTGGAGACAAAGTAACCGCGCGCCCAAAGGTGTCTGCCCCAATATTGCTTTTCTAACTGTGGAAATTTTGATAATAATCGTTCGGCTGACTTACCTTTGATCCATTTCATCACGTCGGATACCGAATGTTTGGGTGGTATTTGGAGGTAGAGATGGATGTGTTCTGGGTCAATGACTTTAAAACGGTATTTGGTAACCCAGACCACGTGATACCGGCAATCATAGACAGTGTGTGATTGGCGCTTGTATTTTTCCAATGTGTCGTGGGGCATAGGCAAATATGCTAAATAGTAATTGCCTATACCTTACGTCAAACTGACTTCGTCCGCAATAGGTAACCGCGGACGACCGGCTACGCCGGTGGATTCCTGGGTTATTGAAATTCAAGATAATATAATTCAAGATGCTATAAAAATTTGGGAATCTTCAATAGTTGCCGCGCTTAAGAACATTCACGGCGCCTCGGCCTCAAAAAAAATAAACAGATAGTGGCAACGGGCTAACTTACGCGCTTGAAACATACAAATCCATCCTCATCCATCCACATCCTAATAGCTTGACAGCTCTTTTCTTTTCTAGTATAATGACATGTAGAAATACGGCTCACAGGCCGTTTTAAAATACATTAATATGAGTTTTATAACTTCAATCAAGGACTACTTTGCCGGATCATATTTTGAACTGAAAAAGGTCACCTGGCCGACCAAGAACCAAACCGTCAACTACAGTCTTTTGGTAATCGGGTTGAGCGTCGGGATGGCCGTGCTTTTCAGTGTTTTAGATTACTTTTTTAACGCCGGAGTAAGCACACTAATAAAATAGATAAATTTACCACTAAACGATGTATGGCTAAACAAACACTCAACCTCGGACGCCGCTGGTATGTGCTCCACACTTACAGCGGTTACGAGGAAAACGTGGCACACAACTTAAAACAACGCTCTGAATCTTTTGCCATGCAAGACAAAATTTTTAGCGTGCTTGTGCCAAAAGAGAAAAAAATCAAAATCAAAAACGGCAAACGCTCTACTGTGGAAGAAAAAATTTTCCCGGGCTATGTGCTGGTTGACATGATCGTAACCGATGATTCCTGGTATGTGGTGCGCAACACTCCGAACGTTACCGGCTTTATCGGCTCCGGCACCACCCCCACCCCCATTGACCAAAAAGAAATGGATACCCTCCTAAAACGCATGACCGCGGCCGAGCCCCAGCACAAAATTGAATTTGATGTCAATGACCCGGTGCGCATTGTGGACGGTCCGTTCAAAAATTTTGAAGGAAAGATCAACAACATTGACGCGGATCGCGGCAAGATTAAGGTTCTCATTACAATGTTCGGCAGAGAGACTCCGGTGGAGTTGGACGCGTTGCAGGTAAAAAAAATATAACAATTTAACAAGCCTATTGGTCCTAAAAAGGACGCTTCTCAATGGGAAACTAATCCAAAAACATTATTATGGCCAAAAAACTAATCACTCAAATTAAACTGCAAATCCCGGGCGGAGCCGCCAACCCGGCGCCTCCGGTTGGCCCGGCGCTAGGCCAACATGGCGTTAACATCCAGGCCTTTTGCAAGGAATTCAACGATAAAACCCAGGATAAAAAAGGAGAAGTGGTGCCGGTGATCATCAGCGTGTATGAGGACCATAGTTTTCACTTTATCATGAAGACGCCTCCGGTTCCCGAGCTCATCAAAAAAGCCGCCGGCATCGCCAAAGGTTCCGGCAAACCGCTTCAAGAAAAAGTAGGCAAAATCACCAAGGCCCAAGTACGCGAGATTGCCGAAAAGAAAATGCCTGATCTGAACACCGACAAAATTGAATCAGCCATGAGAATGGTGGAAGGAACGGCCAAGCAGATGGGAGTGACTGTTGAATAAAATATAGATAACACTTAATAAAACCGCTCCGGAGTCTGATCTGTACCCCAAAAAGTGGACACTTTCGTGTCCACTTTTTGGGGTACAGATCAAGGCCATACTATAATAAGATTAAATTACAAACATCGCGTCTCCAAAACTATAGAACCTGTATTTTTCCTCAATCGCCTTTTGGTAACATTCCAAGGTAAATTCCGTGTTCCCCATAAACGCGCTAACGAGCATTAGCAATGTTGATTTTGGAAGATGGAAATTGGTAATAAGCGCGTCAACGATTTTAAAATCAAAGCCGGGGGTGATGAAGAGATTGATATCGCCGGAATAAGACTTCAAAAATCCCCCTACCCCTTCCAAAACCCTCACCGTCGTCGTCCCAACCGCTATCACCCTTCTCCCTTCTTCTTTCGCTTGGTTGATTAAATCAGCATTTTTGGCCGTCAACTCTACCCATTCACTATGCATTGTATGATCTTCAATTTTTTCCGTCTTCACCGGCTGAAACGTGCCCAGCCCCACATGAAGAGTTACTTCCGCGAACTCCACTCCTTTCTTTTCTAGCTTTTCAATAAGCTCCGGAGTAAAATGAAACCCCGCCGTCGGCGCCGCCACCGACCCCTCATGTTTGGCATAAACGGTTTGATATTGTTCAACAATAATATTTTGAAGTTTGTAATTTGTGATCTGAGATTTATTGGGGATTTGTAATTTGGGATTTGGGATTTTCCGCCCCTCATAGGGGAGAGTCTCGCATTCTGCCTTGATGATGTAGGGCGGGAGCGGCACCTCGCCATACCTATTCGCCTTTGCTCTAACCACCATATCATCCTCGTCAAATTCAACCAAAAAAATCCCGTCTTGTTCACGAGCAATAATGCGAGCCTGAAAATCTTCCGCAAACACCACCTTCATGCCCGCGCGTAATTTTCTACCCGGCTTAGCCAACACCTTCCAGACGCGGTTATTTTCCATTGGACGAATCAAAAAAATTTCCACCTCCGGAGCATTCAGAATGACATCGGTTGATTCCACGTCCTTCAACCCGGCCACGGTTTCATCAAGCAAAACTTTTCCACACAACCTTGCCTTGAACACTTTGCTGTTATTCCACACCAACAAATCACCTTCACCAAGATATTCCAAGATGTCATGAAAAATTCTATGCTCCACTGATTTTCTGTTTCTATTCACAACCATCAACCTTGAACAATCCCGCGATTCACTGGGAGTTTGAGCGATGAGATTTTGGGGGAGGCTGTAGTTGAAGGCGGAAGTTAGCATGGAAAAAATGTAAAATGTAAAAATCAAAATGGAAAATTGCGGATATTATAATTTTACATTTTGATTTTTAATTTTTGCCTTATCTCAAGTATCTCCCCCTATTCCCATTATGCTCATCCAGTGTTCTGGCGTACTTCACTTGGCCGTCGAGGGTAGTCAAAAAATACCAATAGTTGTTTTTCTCCGGGTGAAGAGCGGCCTCGATTGAGGCAATGCTTGGGTTGGAAATAGGACCAAGCGGCAAACCCGGGTACTTGTACGTGTTCCAGTACGAGTCAAACTCGCGCTCCTGCTTTTTGGTAAAGACTTCACCGCGCTTGTCCACCGCGTAATGCACGCTGGAATCAACCTGAAGCGCCCAGCCGCGTTCCAAGCGTCGCCATAAAATATCCGCCACCATTGCTTTATCAACCGAATTCCGCACCTCTTTTTCCAAAATACTCGCCATGGTAAGCGTTTGATGAAGTGTCCTGCCTTGTCCGTCGACTTCTTGACGCATCTCTTCGGTTATCTGAAGCTCTCGCTGGTTAATCAGTGTATTTATTCCCTCCAACACTGTGGCATCTTTATAAACCCTATAAGTTTCCGGCGCCAAATACCCCTCATAACTTACATAATTCGGCTTATCTATTAACAAATCTACATCTAGCTGAATCCGTGGTGCGGCTACTCCTCCAATTCTATAATCCCGCGCCGGCTCCCCCGTAATTTTATACACATCTTCAGTGGTGGAGGCAATCCCTTTTTCAACCAAATACTCTGCCACTTGCCGCAAATTCCAACCCGGGATGATGGTAATTGTTATCTCTTCCTTGGGAGGCGGCGGAACGTAAGTAGGATGGGCGCGGCGATAGTACCAGAGCCATGCTACTATGGCAACAGCTAGAATAAGAGCGGAGGATATGGCAAATTTTAGTTTGGAGGACATAACGTTGAGAATGACCAATCACCAATTTCTCCTCGCCCACTCCAGTCGCTCCGGCACGCCGATATCAATCCATGGGTCATCGGACTGGTACACGTATAAATGCTTCATTTTAGGAAAAACATCATATTCAATACTGAAAGAACTCTGATCAGGAAAATATTTTTTGGCAGACGGATTAAAAATATAAAAACCACCATTTATGTATCCGTGTTTTGCTATCCCCTCTTTTTCTTTGAAATCAACTAAATGCCCTGCCTTATCGTATACCAGTGTTCCGTATGATGAAGCATTATCTACTCTGGCCCCCAGAATAACGCCCTCGCTGTTGGCATCCAAAGAGCTAATCATCTTCCCTATTGGAACAGTCGTAAGTATATCTCCATTTAAAATAATAACAGGTCCATTCTCACTTCCGATTAAATGTTCCCAGGCGAACTTTATGGCGCCTCCGGTCCCCAGTCTTTCTTTTTCAATCGCGTACTTGAGCTTCACCCCGTTTCGCTCCTCTCCAACTTCCTTCTTGAGAATATGCGACAGATGTCCGGCCGCCAGAACAACCTCATCTATATTCACGGATTTCAATTTTTCCAATTGCCAATCCAAAACTGTCCGGCCTTTTATATCAAGCAGAATTTTTGGGGTGTCCTTGGTAACCTCTCCCAACCTGGTTGAGAGTCCCCCGCAGAGAATTATTACTTTCATAACACGTGTAATTCATGTCATCACAAAATCTGTGTAATCTGTGTCAACAAATAATAACAAAGCGCGCCGGAGAGAAATGCCACTGCCAGTCCGCCCAGTACGTCAATTGGATAATGCACGCCCGCGTACACTCTACCCCACCCTACCCAAAGAGCCAAAGGCAATAGCGCCCAGTAAGCCGGAATTTGAAAAATCGCGGCCAAAAAAAACATTACGAACGCGGACATGCTGTGATCAGACGGAAAACTTTTCCAACTCATGAGCGGAGTGAACAACAAATTACTTTCCGGATGCGTGATGTGCGGCCGAGGTTCGCGCACAGCGAGCCCGATAAGCAAGCTTACAAACCAACCGACTGTCCAGCCCATGGCCAAAAAAGCCAGCGGCCAAAAAACCGCCCGCTTCCCCGGCAAATTCGCAATGAAATCGCTCGCCACGTACCAACCGAGCATTGCCACCACCACCCACTCGGCCCCGGCCCTGCCAAACGCATCCAACCACCTATTCTTGCCCACCAGGCGATTGATTTTAAAAAACAGAGAAGTGTTTAAGGACATAATGAAAATGACCAAACCCCAATGACCAATTACTAATGACCAATATTGTCATTCCGAGCGAGCGTCGCAGCGAGTCGAGGAATCCCTTGTCTCAAAGGTCAAGCGATTCCTCCACTACGGTCGCCTCGGGCGACCTCCGGTCGGAATGACAATTACATTGGTCATTGAATAATTGCTCATTGATTGATCATTAGAAATTGGTCATTGGTCATTATCGGCTAATGTATTCTACCAACAAACCCCCTCTCTGACAAGCCTTGCCCCTTGAAAAATACGCAATAAATGCTATACTAGTCCCATATTTCGGGGCATGTAGCTCAGTTGGTTAGAGCGCCACCCTTATAAGGTGGATGTCGATGGTTCGAGTCCATCCATGCCCACAGATATGACTAACCTTAACGCAATCGCCGTTAATGCAAAGCAAGCCGGAGATCGGCTGGATATTTTTTTGTCTAAGGAACTCCAAATCAGCCGCTCGCGGGCGCAGAAAATGATTGAACGAGAATTGATTACGGTAAATGGAAAGCTGCCGAAGAAGGCGGGAGATAGGGTTGCCGTTGATGATGAAGTAACGGTGTCATCCCGAGCGGAATCCCGAAGGGACGAAGCCGAGGGATCCCTCAATCATGGTGAAAGGGATTCCTCCACTCCCCGCCCCGGGCGGGTCGGTCGGAATGACAATGTTACTGTTATTATCGAGACTAGCCACTACATAGTGGTGGACAAACCATCAGGAATGCTTACTCATCCGACGGAAGCCGGCGAGAAAGACACGCTGGCCAATTTTCTGGTGGAAAAATATCCGGAGATAAAGAATGTTGGCGACCGTAAGGACGGCGCAACATCCTCACATCCCCCTCCGCCTTCGCCTAGCTACGGCGGACACAGTACCCCCCTCATAGGGGGGAACAAGCACGCCGCACCACATGTACGTCCCGGAATTGTGCATCGCCTTGATAGAGAAGCGTCGGGTTTATTGGTTGTGGCTCGGACGCAGGAGATGTTTGAACATTTAAAAAAGCAGTTTAAAGACAGAACCGTGGAAAAAGAATATTTGGCGTTAGTGCACGGCAAGGTTCCGGTTGACTGGGGCGAGCTTACCTTCCCGATCACGCGCTCCAGAGGCAATGAACGCATGGCCGCTCTTCCGCTGACCAAAAAGGGGGTGGAGCATGAAGAGGGTAAAAAAGCGTTAACTGAATTTACTGTGGAGAAACATTTTGTCAATTTTACTCTTGCGCGCGTTAAATTACACACCGGACGGATGCATCAAATCCGCGTGCACTTCTTTGCCTATGGCCACTCGCTTGTCGGCGATCCGCTTTACTACACCAAAAAACAAAAACGCGCTTGGGATAATAAGCTCGGGAGGTTATTTTTACACAGCGCCAGACTGGGGTTTACTGACCTAGACGGAGAGAGAAAAGTATTTGAGTCGACATTGCCGAAGGAATTGGAGGAATTTTTGAAGGAACTACGTTAATTTTCAATGATCAATTATCAATTTACAATAAATTTTCAATGACCAATTAATCAATGATCAATATTACATTGTTTGAGAATTGAGAATTGATTGGTAATTGAAAATTGGTAATTGAAAATTTATGCGAAAAGGCCTCTTAGTAATAATCTCCTCTCCCTCCGGCGGCGGCAAGGATTCTGTCATCAGGGCTTTGCTTAAACATTTCCCCAATTCCGCTCGTCTAGTTACCACCGCCTCCCGCCCGCCCAGGCCAGGAAACAGGGAGGGGGTGGATTATTATTTTATCAGTAAAAAAGAATTTGAAGAAAAAATTTCGCGCGGCGATTTTGTGGAGCATAACTTGTACGCTGATAATTATTACGGCACCCAAAAGCGACACCTCGATGAAAACTTGCAAAAATACGATCTGGTTCTTACTCAAATAGAAGTAAACGGCAAACACAACTTTGACAAAGCCGGCATCCCCCACTTATCCATTTTTCTTTTGCCCGAGAACTTGGAGGTCTTGCGCCAAAGAATATTGAACCGCGGGGGTATCACTCCAAAAGTCATGGAAGAGCGCCTGCGAATCGCTAAAAAGGAAATTGAGGATTCCAAAGATTATAATTTTCAAATAGTCAATTTTGAGGGCAAACTGCCGGAAACTACTGATAAAATAGCCAAAATAATAAAAGATCACCTGACCGAACGGGGCGGGAGTTGACAAAATAGCGGAGTTTAGCTATAATAAGCACCACCTTAGAAAGATTAAAAGACATTTCATATATGAACCAAACAACCACCACCCAACCCGCGGTAACTTACAAGCCCGGCATGCAGGTCAAGGTGTATCAAAAAATCAAAGAAATGACTGCCAAGGGCGAAGAAAAAGAACGTATCCAGGTGTTTGAAGGCATGATTATTGCCGCTCGCCATGGAAACGAGGCCGGAGGCACCATCACAGTGCGCAAAATTTCTCATGGCGTGGGCGTGGAAAAAATTTTTCCAATCCATTCGCCTGTTATAAATAAAATTGAAGTTGAGCGCCAATTTGAAGTGCGCCGCGCCAAACTCCATTATTTGCGCGATCCAAAGTTTAAAAGAAAATTGCAAGAAAAGAAGGTGTAGAATTTAATCACTTATCTAAATAGTTTAAAGACCTCCCGATAAAGGAGGTTCTTTTAGTGAAAGGGTGGGGTTTGGTCATTAGGTTAAATACTTTCCCGTCCAGCTTTTTTTATTCTTGGCCAAGTCTTTGGGCGTACCCTCGGCAATCACCTCTCCACCGTGCTTACCTCCGCCGGGGCCAAGGTCTATCACCCAGTCGGCGCATCGGATTACGTCAATGTTGTGTTCAATGATGACCACTGTATTACCTTTTTCCACCAGATGATAAAGCACCGTTAATAGATGTTTGATGTCCTCAAAATGCAAACCTGTTGTCGGTTCATCCAGAATGTACAGGGTTCGGCCGGTGGAAGCGCGCGACAGCTCGGTGGCAAGCTTCACCCGTTGCGCTTCTCCGCCGGAGAGTGTCGTAGCCGGTTGGCCAAGTTCCACGTACCCAAGCCCGACTTCCAGCAAAACGTTCAAACGTTCAAACAGCGCCGGCACATCGGCAAAAAAACGCGCCGCCTCATCCACAGTCATGTTGAGCACGTCGGCAATACTTTTACTGTGATAATGAATCTCCAGAGCTTCTTGGTTGTAGCGTGTGCCGTTGCACTCTCCGCATTCCATGAATACATCGGCTAAAAACTGCATTGGGATGCGAATATACCCTTCTCCGGCGCACGCCTCACAACGGCCTCCGCCTTTGACGTTGAAGCTAAACTTTCCGGCGTCAAACGAGCGCATCCTGGCCTCCGGCAGAGCGGCAAACAGATCGCGGATAATAGTGAACACCCCCGTGTAGGTGGCCGGGTTGGAGCGAGGCGTGCGCCCAATCGGCGACTGGTCAATGGCAATAACCTTGTCAATGTTGTTTACCCCATCGATTCGTTCATGAGCCGCGGGCTCATCTTTGGCTTTATAAAAATGCTGGGACAAGGCTTTTCCCAAGATGTCTATTACGAGCGATGACTTGCCGGAGCCGGAAACGCCAGTGACGCAAACCAATCTGCCAAGGGGAATTTTTACGTTTATGTTTTTAAGATTATACGCCTTGGCGCCAACAATGGCAATGCTTTTATCTGACTTAGCCGTCTTCTCCCTTTTGATAGAAGGCTCAATTTTGACTCTGCCGGATAGGTAAGCTCCGCTTATTGAGTCGCGGGATTTTTTTACCGCGGCCACAATCCCTTCGGCCACCACTTCTCCTCCTGTCACCCCTGCGCCCGGCCCGATGTCAATAAGATAATCCGCGGCTTCCATCATCATGGAATCATGCTCAACCACAATAACGCTGTTGCCGGCGTCGCGCAAAGAATAAAGGGTGTCAATCAACTTTTGATTGTCTTTTGGGTGCAAGCCGACCGACGGTTCATCCAATATATATATTACTCCCGTCAACCCGGTTGAAAGTTGATGGGCCAGGCGCAACCGCGTAACCTCTCCGCCGGACAAAGAATTCAGTTGGCGATCAAGGCTTAAATACCCAAGCCCCACCTGCTCAATATTGCCCAGTCTTTCTAATACCTCTTGGCCTATAGTTAAAATTATCTGTGACGAAGCCCCCTCCTTTTTGTCGGCGTCTGTTTTGCTCTTTGATTGCTTGCCGCCAATCAGTTTGTCAAAAACTTCCCTGATTTCCTCAATGCTCATTGATGATATTTCCGAAATGGTTAAGCCGCTCACCTTGACAGCGAGCGACTCTCGGCGCAAGCGTTTTCCTTCGCAAACCGAACAAATTTTTTCGCGCATGTAGCTCTCAATCTCTTTCTGCACGTATTCCGAGGTTGTCTCGCTGTATCGTTGCATTAGATTCGGTATCACGCCCGAAAATGTCGTCTTTTTGCCGTCAACATCATACGTGTCATCGCCGTTGCCATATAACAGCAAAGAAGTGATCCTGTCGGGCAGTTCCATAACAGGCGTATCCAAAGAAAAATGATGACGCTCGGCCACAACAGCCAAGGTCTTCTGGTACCAAGTCTGATTGCCGGTAATGCGCGTCCATGGCTGGATAGCGCCTTCAGCCAATGTTAATCGTTTATTTGGAAGCACCAGCTCCGGGTCCACTTCTTTGGTTATCCCGAGCCCGGTACAGCGCTCGCACGCGCCATAAGGGCTGTTGAAACTAAAACTGCGCATATCCAGCGTCGGCATCATCTTGCCACAATTGGGACAAAGTCCATGGGTGGAAAAAAATTGATCGCCATGGGAGCCGGATATGGCCACCAGTCCGTTGCTCAAGTCCAGCGCCGTTTCCACCATCTTGGTGGGATCTTGTTTTTTTATGTCTTGGATCTTGCCGGTCATTAGCTCCACATTGTACTGACGACTTTTGACAAACGCCTTCCCCGCCAATTCGTTGATCTTGCACAGTTCACCGTTTAACCGCACATATTCCAAACCCGATTTTTCCACCTTCTCCATTAAGGCATCTTTATCAACTGTGGCACCCCGAATAATTGGAGAAAGCGCCAGCACCTCTCCCCCTTTGCGAGCGACCTTGCGTACCTCCTCCGCGATAGCGCCCATGGAATGCGCTTTAACTTTAACATTGCAATTTGGACAATACTGCTCGCCGGTGCGAGCAAACAGCAAGCGCAAATAATCATAAATCTCGGTCACGGTCCCAACGGTTGATCGCGGATTCTGCACCGATACCCGCTGATCAATGGCAATGGTAGGCGACAAGCCGTCAATCCTATCCACCGCCGGTTTATCGCGCACTTCCATAAACTGCCGCGCGTAAGAAGAAAGCGATTCGGAATAGCGCCGTTGGCCTTCGGCATATATGGTATCAAAGGCGAGCGAAGATTTCCCCGAACCCGACAGGCCGGAAATTACCACTAATTTATTTTTAGGAATCTCAACATCAATATTTTTTAAATTATGCACTCTGGCTCCTTTGACAACAATTTTATCCTGATTTCCGGATAATTTTTTATTCTTCGTCGCGGCTAATTTTAGGGAAACTTTTTCTTTTATCATAGAACTAAGGTTAACATCCGGAAATAATAGTTTAAGTATTCATAACGTGTTAGTGTATCATATTTTTTATCTTTGTCAACAGTGAAGCCAAGAATTGTCAACAGGAAGTTATTATGTCCTACCTTTACAGGAAGTTAAAATGTCCTATGGTGAGTTAATTGAGCCTGTAAGGCGGAAGCATGCATTTGTAGCCGCCACGGATGGTTGGCTGGTGGTTTGTAAATCGGACGCTGTCCGGCTGGCAGTATCCACAACGGTTGTTTAGAGACTGGGGGCGGTCGAGTTGGCAACACTTTCCAGTTCAAATATTTACCTCGCAGTCGTATTCGGATTGTCCCGTCTCTTCGTTCCTCAACAATGACTTTGTCCTTTTTACAAATAGTTATTAGCTGTTCGGCTGTAAGCTGGTACCAATGGGTTAAGTAGCTAATGGTAAAGTCACTGCGAACGGTGCGTTCCTCTTGGCGACAGAGAATGGCCGAAAGGTTGTTAATCTCGCGTTGTGTGAGCGGCCGGTGGCGGTTGGCCTTTACCCTTGATTCCACCGCGAACTTGGCATTGAAAGCGGGAATGAATTTTTTGGTGAGAAATTGATTCGCGGTTTCAATATCGGAAATGTTATTTAATCGCAATTCTTTAATTAACCGATCCTGTAAGGCTTGAAATAGTCGTTCCACCCTTCCTTTAGCTTGGGGAGTGTTGGCGTGGATTATCTCAATATGAAGTTCTCGCATCGCTCGACCAAATTGGGTGAGAGTGTCGGCGTTCTCTCTGGCGGCGGGCAGGTTCATCCGGTAAGTGCTGAATTTGTCCAAATATATGGCTAAAGGCTTACCATTCTTGACTATATAAGCCTCCCAAAAGCCACAGACAGACTTAACCCCCTCGTCGTAGTCAAACAGCGCGTGGGATAATGTTGCCTGTGGCATCATCAATGGCGGCGAGCAGGCAAGCTTCATCTGTGCCGTTTCTGTCTTCAAACCAATGCTCATAGGAGCCATCAAATTGGACGAGGTCGCCATAAGCGGGACGACGTTCTCGCCAACTGCGATGCTGTTCTTTTTTTAGTTTCGTTCGTTTGGTCCAAACGTCGGCTTCAATTAACACCGTTTGAATGGTTTTTGGATCATGAGTAATACCGTGTAATTCAGATAATTTCTCGGCAGCAAAGGTGGGCGAGAAATCCAAATATTTTTCACTAACGATGGCCGCAATCTTTTTTCGTTCTTGGTCGGGTAGACGATTGGGGCTGGGTTGTCCGCGGTTGCCGTGAATGAGACCCCTGGCGCCGTTCTTTTTAACCGCGAATTTTAAACGGCGAATCTGACGGGTGGAAAGCGCGAGGGTGCGAGCGGCCATCGGGCCATTTATCTCGCGGTGTAATAATTGCTTAATTATTTCCAATCGGTCAATTTCTTTGACACTCATAGGAAGTAAAAATGTTTTAGCCATATGGCAATTGGGTTAAGATTAACCCAACATTTTACCATAGGTAGGACATTTTAACTTCCTTCAAAGTAGGACATTATCACTTCCGTGTGACACAGTGAAGCCAAGAATACATTTTACAATCTAGATTGCATAGAAACATATAATTAGACGTTTCGTCATTGTTTACCGACTCACACATAAAAACCGGCCTCACTGAACACCTGGACTTGCCGCAGGATAACAGTTGAGGCCGGTCTTTGTTGAAGCAAATTTATTGTAAAATGTTGTTATAATTTGAATAATCACGATCTTTATCAATATCATACACCCGTACCGCGTCAATCTTCATGTTGATTTTTCCACTTCTTATCCGATCAAGTGGAATAAAAAATCCATCTCTAATACGCGCCACATTTCTTTCAAAAAATTCTTCATCGCCCAAGTCAACGCCGTTCTCTCCATCAAGGCCAATAATGTGCTCCTCATCGGTTGGATCATCGCTCTCATCCATTTCAAACATGATCACGAATCCCTTTATCTGGTCATCGTCTCCGCAATCGCGAACCGCTCTGGTAATAGCGCCGGCATCCGAGCTTATGACAAAGCTCTGTTTATTCCCGCTCATATTGAACGTGCGCGACTCTTTGCTTACATCAATAGTGCTGCCGTTTCTGCACACAGCCCACAGTTCCTGCTCTCCCTCATCGGTCCAAGGAAAAGCCCAATTATTGTTACCTGAATTGGCAATCTCTCCGTAAACTGTACCCTCTACGCAAACAAATGGCGGGTTATTGCCCTGTTGCACGCACACATTCCCGGCCTGTTCGCAATAATCGCCAAGATAAATTTTGTTATCGCTTTGCTCTTTTTCAAACTGTTTGCCGCACAAAAAATTTCCCATATTGGCGGGATTTTTCACGACCGGAGCGGCTCTCTGAACCGGTCTGCCGTTCACATCCGCCACCTGAACCAGCCTAACATCGTCCGGGAGTTCGGAAACAAAACGGATCAAAGAAACTTGCCGCAAAAGCCACACCTGGGGCAGGCGCAAATTCACGAGCGATGGATTAATGGTATATAGAATGGAATATGACATGTACGCCAAAAAAAGACCCATGAGCGCTCCGCCAATCCGTTTCTTTGCCGCGCCTATAACTTCACTACTTCCCCCGGAAGTGGTCCATTGAATGCCGGCCACCACAATCACCACCACCGCGACAATGGCCACCACGCGCAAAGCATAGTTATAAATAATCTGAATAAACTGACCAACATGCAAAAACCTTCTTTGACCGCCGAACGCGATCTGTGTTTCCGCCACGCCGGCAGGTAAACACTTCCCCCATCCCGCGGAATCGCACGGCTTCTCCCCACGAATCCATCCGTTATTTTGTTCCCTCTGATCCGCGGCCTCTTCAGACAAAAACTGCCTCCGCGCCTGCTGGCAATCCTCCTCTCTCCAACAAAGAGGATTCTCCTCCGGCTGTGCCTCCTCCTCGGCAAAAACAACGGGAGGAAACAAAACCAGCAATAATAAAGATAGTAAAAGTAATTTTCGGGACATATTATTTTAAGAATCCTTCCCAAACCTCCCAAGGCACGATGCCTTGGACTCGGTCTCCGTTGACAAAAAATGTGGGGGTACCGACGACCCCAAATTTGTATCCATCGGCATAGTCTCGGTTAACCGCCACTTTGGCTCGGCCGGCGCGCATGCACGCTTTAACCTTTTCGCCATCCAGCCCGACTTGAGCGGCCAAGCGGCCGATATCCTCCGGGTTCAAACGCGCCGACAAATTATCTTGCTCCTGAAACAGCAGATCATACATCCCCCAAAAATCACCTTCAAGATAAGCGCAATGCGCCAGCTCCGACAGTTGCGTGGCTCCGGGATGGATTGATTCGGCCGGAAAATGACGAATAACAATCTTGGCCTTGCTTCCATATTTTTGCGCCAACCGCCTGATAATAGGCGCGGCGGCCTTGGAATTAGGGCATTTGAAATCCAAAAATTGCACAATGGTTATCGGCGCGCTGGCATTGCCCAAAAAATGCGCGTCCACCGCCTCCAGCTCGCGGCGATTAACGGTTCTTGCCTGTGCTCGGTTGTCTCCAACCACATGCGTGAAGCCGCCATAAAATTGGCTCATCAGAACTCCGCCGCCTCCCTTTTTAATCTGCCACCAAAATGAGACGGTAAAAATCGCGAACGCGATCCCAATCCCCAGCGCGAACACCCCGACCACAACCAAAATCATACCCCACCATGTGTGGTACCAATGTGCCGAAGACCGAACATTGTCTTGAGACATAGAGGATAATTACGAAATCCAAATTTCAAAATCCTAATGTCAAATCATTGCTATAGTATACCAAACACTTCATCCATTGACAATTATGATTTTTGGTGGTATAATGATTTTACATTTCTGAAACAAACTTTTTATGCAAGAAACCATCCTTAACATCGCGCAATTCTCACTGGCCGCCCTGCTTACTATCATTGTTCTTCTGCAACAGAAGGGGGCGAGCGTGGGCGGGATATTTGGAGGCACCAGTAATATTTACAGCACCAAGCGCGGAGTTGATAAAATTCTCCATTATTCTACAATAGTGCTTAGCATCATTTTTTTCAGTCTCTCCCTGGCTCGGCTTATTATCTAAAAACTCAAAAAATCAAGCATCCGCGAATTGCTTCTTCGTTAAATTTGGCTACTTGCGGAATTTTGGCAGTTTACTTCTTTTTGGTTAATCGCTAATTTTCTCCCATGAGCTGGCGCACCCTTATTTCATGGTTTAAAGACGAACGCGAAGAGCGGGTCGTACCTTCTTCTCTTGACAAAAAACTGATTAGAAATTTCCAATCGCGCGTCATCCCCAACTGGTCGCAGATCAAATATCTGGGCCGCTTTCTTTCTAAAAAAGAAACCTACGCCTTAATTAGCGCCGTCTGCGTTGCCGTTATCACAGGTTTGGTTTGGACCTCAATTTATCTGTTCAACCATTACGAGAAGTCGCCCTCCGATGGGGGTGAATATATAGAAGCCTTAGTCGGTCAGCCTAAATTCATCAACCCGGTGTTCGCGAGCGCCGATGAAATAGATAGTGACTTGGCTTCGCTTGTTTACTCCAGTCTTTTCCGTTATGACGAACAAGGTCGGTTGGTCTCCGATTTGGCGTCAGATTATTCCATCAGCGAAGACGGAAAAACATATTCCATAAACCTTCGCCAAGATGTCCGGTGGTCGGATGGCGAATTATTTAACGCCGATGATCTTCTTTTTACATTTGAAGTTATACAAAATCCAGAGGTTGGGAGCCCGCTCCTGCCGGCTTTCCAAGGAGTAATGGTTGAAAAAACAGGAGACTACGCGGTACGATTCGTCTTAAAAGAACCGTTCGCTCCGTTCATGAGCTTTCTCACGGTCGGCATCCTGCCCGAACATGTTTGGTCCGAGGTTTCTCCGAGCACGATAAAATTGGCAAAGCTTAATCTACAGCCGATCGGCGCCGGGCCATGGGTTTTTAGCAAATTGGTAAAGGATGTTAACGGCAATATCCAGAGTTACAGCTTGAACAGAAATGAAAATTACTATTCAAAAACTCCGTACTTAAAAACACTGACATTTAAATTTTTCGCGGATCGCCCTGAAGCGCTAAACGCTTTGCGCGGTCAAAGCGTTTCAGCATTTAGTTTTATCCCCGCCTCTCTTAAAAAGAGAATCAAAACCAAACTATTTTCGCAATATCAATTGCGACTGCCACAATATACGGCTCTATTCTTCAATCAGAACCAGCTGGCGGCGTTGAAGGAAACAGAGGTGAGAAGAGCGCTGGCCATAGCCATTGACAGAGAATATTTAGTTAAGGAAACGCTAAAGAATGAGGCTGAAACTATCAATTCTCCATTCCTCAAAGGCTCAATCGGCTATGACGCTTCCACCACTTACCCGGCGTTTTCGGTGGAACGAGCCAATCAACTGCTGGACAAGCACTCAAAAAGGATAGAGCCTGAAAAATATTTTAACTCCGAATTTGTAAACGAGATAAAACGGAGAGATGACCAAGTTAAGGCTTTGCGCGAGGCCGCGAGTTCCACGCCTGTTCAGGCGTCAAGCGCCATTGCTGAATTGGAAAATGAGGTTAGAAACGCCATCAGAGCCAAAATGCCATCCGACCAATCTTTTTATCGCCGCGATAAAACCGGTTCTGTCCTGCGTCTAACCATAACAACGGTAGACAGTTCCGATTATGAACAGGTGGCCGAGGCAGTCGCCCGCATGTGGCGTTCCGTTGGAATCCACGCGAGCGTCAACAAAGTGAACAGCCGCCAGATTGTCCGAGAAACAATCAAGGATCGCTCTTATGAAGTGTTGCTTTATGGCGAGATTACCGGAAGCGACCCTGATCCATACCCGTTTTGGCACTCCTCACAGTCCGAATATCCGGGCATGAATTTGGCGTTTTTTACGGACCGAACCGCCGACAAACTAATTGAAGAGGCTCGTTTAACCTCTGACCCGGATAAAAGAACGGAATCGTATAAAAAATTCCAAAAAATCCTAATAGATGAGATGCCGGCGGTCTTCCTATACACGCCTTTGCACACTTGGGCCATATCTAAAAATTTTAGAGGAATCACGGTTGGCTCAATCTATGCCCCGTCTGATCGCTATGCCAGCTTAAACAACTGGTACATCAAGACCAAATGGCGGTGGAAATGAGTTACGGATTACGGATAACACGGATTTACGGATAGCGATTGTTGTTATATCCGTAAATCCGTGTTATCCGTAATCCGTAACAATGTTCGTCGGAGTGGCGGAATTGGTATACGCGCAAGTTTCAGAAGCTTGTGCCGCAAGGCTTGAGGGTTCAAATCCCTCCTCCGACACGATAAAAAGTCAACACCATCTTCATAATCTCCGCGAACTACGAAGCTCCGTTGTTGTCATTCCGAGATGACAACATAGAGTGTTTCGTAATTCAAAGTAATTTCATTATTTTTATTTATAAAGGATAACAATAGATATAATATTTTTATGATTACACCTATATCGGCAAAACAGAGAAGGGGCGGATTTTCCCGTCCTAGACGGGTATTCCGCACCAGAGGCGGGGCGCTTGCGGCGCCATCCGCCCACGCCCCCTCGCAGGAGGCGCCCGGGGCGCAGCCTTCATTCTCGCGTTTTCGCGGCGATGAAACAAAGCTTAAGGTCGCCGTACTCGGCGGCCTGGAAGAGGTCGGGCGCAACTGCACGCTCATAGAATACAACGGCGACATTATTATTATTGACATGGGCCTGCAGTTTCCGGAAGAAGACATGCCGGGCATTGACTACATCATCCCGAACATCGGCTATTTGAAAGGCAAGGAAAAAAACATTCGCGGCGTTATCATCACGCACGCGCACTACGACCATATTGGCGGCATCCCCCACCTTATCCCACAACTTGGCTATCCGCCAATCTACGGACTGCCGATGACAAATGCCATTATCAAAAAAAGGCAGGAAGACTACAGGGGATTGCGTCCGCTAAATATCCACAACCTTAAGGTCGCTGATAAATTGCGGCTGGGAAGTTTTGAGGTTGAATTTTTTCATCTTAACCATAACATTCCCGACTCCATGGGCGTGGTAGTCAACACACCCGAAGGAGTTGTCGTGCATACCGGCGATTGGAAATTTGACTACCAGCCCGCTGGCGAGGCGCCGGCCGATCTTCAGCGCATCGCGCAGATCGGAGCGCAAGGGGTGATGGCGCTCATGAGCGACTCCACCAACGCTTCACAGCCCGGGCACCAGCTCTCTGAATCAGAAATCGGCACGAATTTGGATGACATCATCGGCAAGGCGCCGGGCCGAATTATCATCGGCACTTTTTCATCACTGCTCGCCCGCATCAAGCAGATTATTGAAATATCGGAAAAACTCGGCAAGGTAGTAGCCTTGGACGGTTTTAGCATGAAAAGCAATGTGGAAATTGCCAAAGAGCTGGGTTACATGAAATTCAGCCCGCGCACGCTAATTGATCTGAAAATAGCCAATAATTATCCGGACAACAAAATTGTCATTATCTGCACCGGCGCGCAGGGAGAAAAAAACGCTTCGCTAATGCGCATCGCCAACGGCGAACACCGTCTTATTAAACTGACGCAGGGAGACACGGTCATATTTTCGTCATCCGTTATTCCGGGCAATGAGCGCACTGTGCAAAGACTTAAAGACACCTTGTTCCGCAAAGGCGCCGAGGTAATCCACTACCAAATGATGGATGTGCATGCCGGCGGCCATGCCAAGGCCGATGACGTGAAGCTGATGATTCGCTTGTTGAACCCCAAATACTTTATTCCTATTGAAGGTAACCATTTCCTCCTGCATTACAATGCCAAGGTAGCGGCCTCTATGGGCTTCCCCAAAGAAAACATCTTCATTTCCGACAACGGCCAAGTGATGGAGTTCAAAGCGGGGGCCGGCAAACAAACCAAAGTAAAGTTGCCGGCTGATTACGTGTTTGTGGATGGCTTGGGCGTGAGCGATGAAACCAACATCGTGCTCCGCGACCGCCAGGTATTGGCCGAGGACGGCATGATCGTGGTTATCGCCACCGTGGATTCCAAAACCGGCCGGCTGGTGCAGAACCCGGATATAATTTCCCGCGGCTTCGTGTTTCTGAAAGAAAATAAAGAACTCATTGAAGACCTGCGCCACCGCGTCAAAAAACTCGTCATTGACTCCGACCCCCTCTCATGGGCCGACACCAACTACATCCGCAACAAAATCCGGGATTACGTTGGACAATTCTTGTACACAAAGACAGAGAAACGACCGATGGTGTTGCCAGTAGTGATAGAAGTTTAACAAAGATAAAAATAATTATTGGAAATTGTAAAATTTCGAAAAAATCTGTATAATGTATGAATAAGAATTGATAGCGAGTTATACAATGTTTAACCGCAGCCTAGCCGCAATAAATGCTAATTTTATTGCCAACAATCAAAACCGCCGAGGCGGCGACCAAAGGGAGTTTTGACGGCAATAAAATTAGCATTTATGGAGGCGGGGGAAGCGAAACTCACTATGAGTTTTCATTTAGCAATCTACCAATTATAACCTATATGAACGAATTTTATAACCCTGCCGATACGCTATCAACAGACGATAGGATTAGAATCATGGAAAAAATATTAGCGCGAGAAAATGAATCGTATAATGTTGTACTATATAAAATTCTTCCCCATGTCAATCCGGGCGTACTTACCATGCTCTTGATAATGAAGTTTGAAACTAATCAAACAACCCAAAAGGGAATGAGAGAAAAAACAGAGACGTCAATAAAATTAGTCAGTGAATCAAATAAAGGCGGCCGGTCGGAAGTCCGCCTCACTATCCCAATGTCCGAGTCAGATTACAGAAAAATTTTTGATTCCATACAATCAGCAGACCAAGTGCAAAAGATTGATGGAATGAACACTGGTAATCCGCAAAAAGACCGAGACACTATCTTTGAAATGCTCGGCATTAAATAAACATTCCCCCACCTATGCCCTCCTCAAAACTCAACGTCGCTTTCTATGGCATCTGGCCGGAGATGGCTGATTATGTGCGTTCTAAAATGCGCGGATTTCATTGTAAGGTGCACAGCGAGCCTATTGATGAAAAAAATCTGGAAAAAAACGCGGACGTGTTGGCTGTGTTCGTGGAAGCTCCGGTTACAGCCAAAATGATAGAGGCCCTGCCCAAACTCAAAATGATCGCCTCCATGAGCACCGGCTATGATCATATTGATATGACAGCGGCCAAAAAAAGAAAAATTCCGGTGTGCAATGTGCCGAGTTATGGAGAAAACACTGTGGCCGAACACGCCATGGCGCTTATATTGGGGCTCACGCGCAAACTTTTTCAATCCGTCAAACGCGTTAAGGAAGGGGTTTATGACTTTCACGGGTTGCGCGGCACGGATTTGAAAGGCAAAACATTAGGCGTTGTCGGCACCGGGCGCATCGGGTCGCATCTGATAAAAATGGCTAAGGGATTTGAGATGGATGTGATAGCCTATGACCCGCATGAAAACAAAGAGCTAGCCAAAAACTTGGGATTCACGTACGCGCCTCTTAACAAGGTTCTTTCCGATTCCAATATCATCAGCTTGCATGTGCCGCTGTTCAAAGAAACCGAGCACCTGATAAATAAAAAGAATATCAAAAAAATTAAAAAAGGCGCCTACATCATCAACACCGCCCGCGGGGCGCTTATTGATCCGGAAGCATTGTTAATGGCGCTGGAAAACAAACAAATAGCCGGCGCCGGATTGGATGTGCTGGAGGACGAAGGGCTGGTGCAAAATGAAGAAAAAATTTTTACCAGCAAAAATAATAAAGAGATCCGCGCCAATCTCATGAACAACATAATTATTGACCACCCCAATACCATTGTTACCCCTCACAACGCCTTTAACAGCGCCGAAGCGCTCCAGCGTATTGTTGACACCACGGTGGAAAATATCAAGGCGTTTGCGAAAGGAGAAGTGAAAAATTGCGTAAATCTAGGCAAAAAATAGCTTGGTACTCTTGACAAATCTATCAAAATGTGGTATACAATAACCTGTCCATAAAGATAATCGCCCCGACGTAAAAGTCGGGGAGGAAAGTCCGAACATCCTGAACCGCAAGGTTCAGTAATGGCAGTGGGTAACGCCCACCCCCTGTACCGCAAGGTATTAGGGCGGGAAAGTTGCACAGAGACAATACTATCCCGACTTTACGTCGGGAGAAAGGTGAAAAGAGTATGGATGTTTTGGAGCTTAAGACCAAAGCTACCATACTATCCGGCCCGTGAGGCGTCGGAGTGTAAAACCCTGCCTGATGCAAGAGCAATGTTCCCCGACGCAATGTCGGGGTCCAGAAAGTTCGCTCGCTTCGTCCGCCGAAGCTTTAACGAAGGCGGGCTGCGCCTGCCCTTAGTAGAGCTTTATCAGCGAGATTCGGCTAGTAATAGCCGGACAAGATAAATGATTATCACTCCGACTTAACCGTCGGGGGACAAAATTCGGCTTATATTATGGACAATTAAAAAACAGACCCTTAGGGTCTGTTTTTTAATTTATTTACTACTTTGTGTATCTATTCTCTCTAAAACTCTTCCAATTTCATCTCTTACTTCTATAATCTGTTCGGAAATCGGAACAGAAGGGCTTGGTTCAAGCGGCTCTGTTGGTTCAAGCGGCTCTGATTGACTTTGTTTTAAGCTTCTTAAGTGTTCAATCAAATTATCCAGATTTTTAATAGTTACATCCGCTTCCCTGGCTACTCCCGGATCGTCAGAAGCCAATGCTTCCTGCAATTTTTTGATCCCCTCTTGAACTTTGACATCACCCCATCCCAACCCCCTAAGATCGACGCCTAGTTTACCTAACCTATTGTCTCGTGGAAATCCCCTTGTCTCTTTGCTCATATTTTTGCAAAATATAAAACTAAATTATTAGACGAGTAGAACATAATTAGTTTATGCCCAACCGCGGCCCATGTCAAAGGATTTATACACATGCTATATCAACATCGTCATTATTCTGCCAGCCTCCTTCTCTACCACCTCCCCCTCATACTCTCCGGAATGCGCAGTCACGCCTTCGTATCTTGTTGCCCGCTGATCCAGATGCAAATTAAATACAAGCTCGCTCCCCTTCTCCACAATATACACATGAAACCTGGGATACAAATCCCCATGCAAACGCTTCACATAACTGGTCTGCCCGGTCCTCCTATCAAATAATTTCCCGTACCCGCACCTGCGAATAAACTTTTCCGGATCCGCAATTTTGTCTTTAGCGAATCTTAGTCGCATAAATTATCCTATCAAATACCTCTCCTCAACACGAGAACTATAAGCAAATAATATTGCCACTCCTCCTAAAACGAAACCGCGCCTAAAAAATGAAGCTTGGTCAAAAACTTAAACGCGTACATTTTCCAAATATTCGCCCTAAAGGCTGGGACCATACTTTTGACTTAATTACACACACATTATACCTCATCCAACCAACCTTTTCAAACCGGATTTTCCCCGACTTTTTCGTTTGACTCAAGCAAGAAATTGACGTATCATATAATACAGATTACCTAGTGTAATCATTCAGAAATCAGCGTAATCTGTGTTATGAAAAAATTTGAAATCGCTTTCACTTGCCTCAAACCGCCTCTGGATTACCTTATGGTGGCGCTGGCCGGTTTTACCGCCTATAGTCTCCGGTTTGCCGATTACGTAAAGACAATCCGTCCGGTCGCTTTCAGCCATACGCTCACGTGGGATCGTTATTGGCCGCTTGTGTTGTGGGTGGGGCTCGGCTGGCTGGTCATTTTTACCTTTGCGGGCCTCTACAACACCGACCCCAATCGCAAGCTCGCGCGCGATCTCACCCGTGTTATATTCGCCTGCTCCATGGGTTTTGCCACCATTACCATTTATGTTTTTTCCACTTTACAAAAATTTGATTCCCGCTTTCTGGTTTTAGCGGGCTGGATTTTGGCCACTGTTTACGTGAGCGCCGGACGAATTTTTATTCATCTGCTAAAATATTTTCTTCATCAGGCCGGGGTCGGACTTCGACGCACGGTTATTATTGGTCATGAGACTATCGCCAACCAAATCAAGGATGCCTTAAAAGCCCAACCAGAGCTTGGTTATAAAATTGTGGGAGCCTTTGACCATTTTACCAATGACGCGCCTGACAGAATACTTAAACTGCAACCTGACGAAATTATCTATACTGATCCCAAAACGCACGAAGATCAAACACTGCAAACAGTGGAATTTGCCAATGAATATCATATCACGTTCAAATACTCCGCCGATCTTTTTGCTACCATCTCCTCCAATATGGCGGTCAGCACCATCGCCGGCATTCCCATCGTGGAGTTGGGAAAAACCAGCCTGATCGGCTGGGGGCGTATTCTCAAAAGACTATTTGACATTGTAATGGGCTCTGCGCTTTTCATTATCTCTCTACCTGCCGCTATCTTTATCGCCCTCGGAATTCTTCTGGAAAGCGGACGGCCTATTTTTTATAAAAACGAACGCATCGGACAAAAAGGGCAAAAATTTATCGCTTATAAATTCCGTTCTATGCGCCAAAAAGACTGCACCGGAGAGCAGTTCGGTGAACAGGGGGTCAAAGCCTTGGAAAAAGAAAAGGATTTGATCCAAACAAACAGCATCAAAGAAGGGCCTATCTACAAAATACAAAACGATCCGCGGATTACTCCTTTTGGCAAGTTGATCCGCCGCTGGAGCCTGGATGAACTACCGCAGTTTATCAACGTCATTATGGGCGATATGAGTTTGGTTGGACCTCGACCCCACCAACCGCGCGAAGTTGAAGGCTATCAAAAACAACATAAAATCATCTATACCATCAAACCGGGTATTAGCGGCTTGGCCCAAATCTCCGGAAGAAGCAACCTATCATATGAAGAAGAAATTAAACTGGACACTTTCTACATGGAGCATTGGAGTTTGATTATGGATCTGATAATTTTGATTAAGACCCCGTTTGTGGTGTTGTTGAGGAAAGGGGCGCTATAAAAATTCAAAAATTAAAAATTAAAATGTAAAATTATGGAGTCGCTTCGCGATAATTTATTATAAATCATCCGCAAAGCGGATACCATAATTTTGATTTTTGAGATTTACATTTTACATTTATGAACGTCGCCCTGGTCCACGACTACCTCGCCCAAGATGGAGGGGCTGAACGAGTGCTTAAGGCCTTGCATGAAATTTGGCCGGAAGCGCCGATTTTTGTTTTGTTCCATAACAAAAATAAAATTACCAATTTTACCAAAGCTGACGTAAGAGAATCTTTTTTGGCAAGGTTTCCTTTTGGCCGAGCGCGCTACCAGTGGTATTTGCCATGGATGCCTCTTGCCACCGAAAGCCATGATTTAAAAGACTTTGACATGGTAGTGTCCACCTCCAGCTTGTTTGCCAAAGGCATCATCACCGACCCCCAGACCCTGCACATATCCTACTGCCACACCCCGGCCCGTTTTCTTTGGGCGGACAACTATCGCTATATTGCCGATCTCAAAACCAGCAGGTTCATTAAAACCATTTTGCCCGGACTTTTGCACCGCCTGCGCTTATGGGACAGAATGAGCGTGGATCGCGTGGATCATTTTGTGGCAAATTCCAAAACAGTGCAGAAACGCATTCATAAATACTACCGCCGCGACAGCGAGGTAATTTATCCGCCCGTGGAAACTCATTTATTCGCGCCGGCCGACAAAATTGACGATTATTTCGCGGCCGGCGGCAGACTGGTTCCTTACAAGCGGCTGGATCTAGTTATTAAAACATTCAACCGTTTACGGTGGCCCCTAAAAATCTTTGGCGCCGGACCCGAATTTTACCAGCTCCGCCGAATGGCCAAACCTAATATTGAATTCCTCGGATTCATTAGCGAACAAGATAAAGCCCATTTGCTCGCCCATTCTAAAGCATATATCAACCCGCAGATTGAGGACTTCGGCATTACCGCCATTGAGTCCATGGCCAGCGGCCGCCCGGTCATTGCCTTTTCTCAAGGCGGAGCTACGGAAACTGTTGTACCTAATGAAACGGGCGTGTTCTTCCACAAACAAAGTTGGGGGTCGCTCCTTGATACAGTGTTACACTTCAACCATGAACAGTGGAATGCCAAAAAAATTTCTGACTATGCTCAAAGATTTAACACAAATATTTTTAAATCAAAGATTAAGCAATATACGCGGGACAAACAATACGTTGACGACAAACATTTCGAGTTTAGCGGCGGAATAAGGGAAGGAATGTTGGCAGAGTCTAAAGTCTAAAGTCTAAACTCATAAGTCCTTTTGCCGCATAGCGGCAATTAACTTTAGACTTTGGACTTAGGACTTCAGACTTATTGTATGCGCATCGGCATTGATATCCGCCCTCTCATGTCCCCTTTTCGCACCGGCGTTGGCGAGTATACATTTGAACTCCTCAACGCTGTTTTTGAAATTGATAAAATCAACGAGTACTTTCTTTTTTACAACTCTTACGCTGATGTTTCCGCTCACATACCAAAATGGGAGCAGGAGAATGTGCATTACGTGGTGACCGAGTGGCCGAACAAGGTATTTAACAGTTGCGTTAAGTTATTCGGAAGACCCATGTTAGATAAAATAATAATTGGAAATTGGAAATTGGAAATTGGAAATTTACACACATGGTTCTCCCCCAACCTCAACTTCACCGCGCTGTCACCCAACGTCAAACATATCCTAACCATCCACGACCTCTCATTTGAACTTTATCCGGAGTTTTATTCACCCAAACAGCGGCTTTGGCATAAAATTATTAATCCTAAAAAGCAATGCCAACGCGCTGATTTAATTCTAACCCCGTCGGAGAATACGAAGAGGGACGTGGTGGAGTGTTATGGGGTGAATGCTAATAAGGTTAAGGTCGTGTATCCGGGGTTATCATCTCTAGACTGGGGGGAAAGAGAAGAGAAAAAAGAAAAAATTTTGAATAAATATAATCTTACAAACAACTATATCCTTTTCCTCGGCACCGTAGAGCTACGAAAAAACCTGCTCGGTCTCATAGAAGCGTTTGAACAATTATATAATCATAAATATTCAATCTTTAATCTTCATCTCATCATCACCGGCTCCGAAGGCTATGGCTTTGAAAAAATAATGGCCCGCGCTAACGCCTCTCCATGTAAAGATAGAATTCACTTTCTTGGCTATATCCCGCCCGAGGAAAAACCCGCCCTTTACGCCTCGGCCGATCTTTTCATTTTCCCCAGCTTTTACGAGGGCTTTGGTTTTCCAGTTCTTGAAGCCATGTCTGCCGGTGTGCCAATAGTCTGTTCCAATCGCGCCTCGCTTCCCGAGGTTGTGAGCAGCGCCGCTTACATGGTTAATCCAAACAACACCGCTGACATCGCGGAAGGGATTGTCCGTATCACAGGAAACACAGATTTGCGTTTCCTACATACCCAAAAAGGACTGGAACAAGCAAAAAAATTTACCTGGAGACAAGCTGCTGAAAATTGGACACTCTTTCGCTAGCCGATGGGGGGGCAAGTACTCGGGGGGGCCAAAACACTAAATTTACATACTAAAATCTAATAGCCAAAAGGCTGCTTTTTTGATATAATAACATAAATTACACCGATTCAATAATCCGCGTAATCTGTGTTATGCGCATTGGTATTGACGCTCGCATGTATGGCCCAAAACAAGGGGGGTTGGGGCGATATATAGAACAACTTATTTCTCATCTGGAACAAATTGACGATCGTAACGAGTACGTCATTTTTTTGCGCCGGGAAAACCGGGATGCCTACTCTCCGACAAAACCTAACTTCAAAAAACTTATAGCTGATGTGCCTTGGTATGGCTGGCGCGAACAGCTGGAATTACCAAAAATTATCAGGCAGACAAAGGTTGATCTCACGCACTTCCCACATTGGAACGTGCCATTGTTCTATAATGATCCATTCGTTGTTACCATCCACGATCTACTTCTTCTCCACTATCCCACTCGCGAATCCAGCGCGCTCGGCCCGCTAAGTTATTGGTTTAAAAATTTGGCATTTAGAAAAGTGCTGCGGCACGCGGTGCGGAAAGCCGAACATATTATTGCTCCTAGTGAATTTACTAAACAGGATATACACAATGCTTTGGGTGTACCGCTTAATCAAATTACCACAACCTACTTGGCGCCGTGGGAACCAGTGTCATTCCGAGGAACGACTCAAAAGAGCGACGAATCCATAGGTGGCGGTACCGAGGAATTCCCTAGAATTAATGCTGACACTACCAGCCAAGGGAATCCCTCGTCGTACCTCCTCGAGATGACACAAGTAAACCGTCCCTACGCCCTTTACGTCGGCGTCGCCTACCCGCACAAAAACTTAAATCGTCTGCTTGACGCGTGGCAATTGTTCCAGCAAAAATATGGAACTAACTACCATCTGGTCCTGGTCGGCAAACGCAACTACTTTTACAACAAACTACTTAGCAATGAAACAATGAAACAATGTAACAATGTCACTTACACGGACTATCTCCCAGACTCCGAGTTAACCAAAATTTATTCTAAAGCGTCCCTTTATGTCTTCCCCAGCCTATACGAAGGCTTTGGCCTGCCGCCGCTTGAAGCAATGCAGTACAACATTCCGGTGATTTCATCAAACCGCGCCTGCTTGCCGAAAATTCTGCGAGACGCGGCGCTTTACTTCAATCCCGAGAAAAACGAAGAGATTGTTGAGGCTCTGTACAGAGGTTTTACGGATAATTCACTGCGGGAAAAACTGATTTGCAACGCTAAAAAATTACTGCCTTCCTACTCTTGGGAAAAGACCGCGCAAAGGACTTTAGATGTTTATGAAAATAGTGTATAATATAATGGAAATAAAAAAATAGCGATGCCCAAACTTTCTCGTAAAATCCAACTCCGTCGTTGCAATATCTGCAAACGCGCCGGCCACAACAAAGCCACTTGCCCGAAAAATGCCAGAGAAATGACTGCTCCGACCGCGCCCCCAAAATCCGCTTCCGCGCCGATCCGTTTTTTTGTGCACCATGTTCCGTATTCCGCTCATCAATCGTCTCATTTGGTGGATTTAAAAAAGGATGAGGAAACAGTATGGAAAAATGTTAAGGCGGTTGAGCCCTCACAATCTCAAGATAACGACTACTACTTTTTTCACGAACGAAAAAAAAATAACAACCCAACTCCGCCGGCGCGCAAATCAATCTCTATCTTCTCCGAGCCAAAAAAATTAACGTTTAATAGTGAAACCAGCGAATCAATAACTCATCCTCGGCCGATTCGCACCATTGCCTCTCCTTGCGCCGCTCTCGCGCGCAACGCCAAAAAATTGTTCTCTGACGCAAATAAAAAATTACAAAAAACTTTGGGAACATTACGATTCATTTCCAACCAACACCTGTCTCCCAAAAGATTACTGCCAATAATGGCTTTCTTTGTATTAGTTGCCGTTGTTCCAACTCAAGCGAACAGCTATTATCAAAGTTTAAAGTCCGCCTCAGCCAAAGTGGCCGACAGCAGCACGGCCGGATTTTTGGCCTTACAGGAGTCCACCGCCGCCATATTGCGCGGCAATCTTCCCACGGCCCAAAATTCCCTTCAAAACGCTCTGCAAAATTTTGATCAGGCGGTAAGTGTCATTAAAAAAAAACATCGCGTTCTCCAATCCATCGTCTCTTCGCTCCCCGTGCTTGGAAACGAAGTGGAGAGCAGACAAAATCTAATACTAGCCGGACAAGAGCTATCTCTCGGGAACGCTTATCTGGTTAAGGGCATCGCCGAAAGCCAAAATGCAAACAACTCATTGACCGCTCGCGTCAAAATTTTGACCAATCATTTAAAAGCCGCAGCGCCAAACTACCAAAAGGCTCTTCAAAACATGGACGCGGTTGACGCGGACACGCTCCCTTTTGAATATCAACTCGCGTTCAAAAGTTTTAAAACGCTTTTCTCCGCCTTTCTAAATGACCTGAAAAATATATCTGAACTTGGAGAGCCTATTCAAGAAATTTTTGGGGCGCGAGGTTTGCGGCGTTACCTTCTGGTCTTCCAGAACCCTCACGAACTTCGACCTACCGGAGGTTTTATGGGCAGTTTTGGCATTTTGGAAATTAAAGACGGAGCTATTCAGCGCTTAGAGGTGCCGCCCGGCGGTATTTATGACGTCCAAGGACAGTTGAATGAGTATGTGGAACCGCCCGCTCCCCTGCTTCTTGCCAATAAACGCTGGGAAATGCAGGACGCTAACTGGTTTCCAGATTTTCCGGCCAGCGCGGAAAAAATTCTTTGGTTTTACCGACACAGCCGCGGGCAAACTGCTGATGGAGTTATTGCCTTAAACGCCACTGTTTTGGAAAGAATTCTCGGCATTATCGGTCCGATAGAAAGCGCGTCGCGCGGTCTGGCGCTTACCAAAAATAACGCGCTCACCGCTATTCAAGAAGTGGTGGAATTTGGCGAGGAAAAAAAATTAAATCGCCCCAAGCAAATCATCTCTGATCTGACGCCTCTGTTTATTGCCGGCATTGCCAGCTCCAGCCCTGATAATCTAATGCCAATTTTAACGAACCTTCACGAAGCCTTGGCGCAAAAAGAAATTCAACTCTACTTTACGGATAATCGCGCGGAGAAGGCGATGACCGAATTTGGCTGGGGAGGAAAAATTATTTCATCCAGAGAAAATCAGGATTATTTGTTTGTTGTTAACACAAATATCCAAGGACAAAAAAGCGATGCTTTAATTAAACAAAAAATCAACCATCAGGCCGTGGTTGAGGAGGATGGAACGGTGGTAAATAGCGTGGTGATTACTCGCGAGCACCAAGGTGTCGCCGGCGAGCGGCTATACGGGCAAACCAATATTGATTACATTCGGCTCTATGTCCCCGAAGGAAGTCAGCTTGTCAGCGCCCGTGGATTCAGCTGGCCGGATGAAAAAAAATTCCGCGCTCCGGAAAATTGGTACAAGAAAGATTCCGCGCTCTCCGCGATTGAGCGGGAAATCGGTGTTGACAACCCATCGGGCACGCGCGTCACCAATGAATTCGGCAAAACCGCTTTTGGCAACTGGGTAATCACCGAACCCGGCCAAACCAGTCAGGTGCAATTCATCTATACATTGCCTTTCAATGTATTCCAAAAAACGGTTGACGGTCCTAGTTCCAGATGGGATACTATCTTTCTACCCTCCAGAGAAGCATCGCACTATCAGCTTATTGTCCAGCGCCAATCCGGCATAGAGAGCGGCTTTGAAAGCCAAATAATTTATCCCGACGGATGGAATCCGGCCTGGAACAATGGCGAGCAAATGACCATCGCCGTAAATGGCGCCAGCATAGAAAACGCTGTTCTGAAAAAAGACAAAGTGTGGAGTTTGGTGATGGAGAAGAAAAACGCAGATTAAAGCAGAGTATGGCAGATTGCAGCAAATTAAGGCAACATTTGCAGTAATCTGCATTAATCTGATTTATTCTGCTGTAATCTGCTCACAATTCTTAATGCAATTTATTTTTAAATTTTATTTGTATAATCTACTTACCAAGTATGTCCATAGAGACACCTGTTTTTACCACTAAACCTATTGAAGAAGAACAATTGCCGAAAAAAAAAAGAAGCGGATCCGTTAAGAAAACACGGCGAGCGCAAAGTGAATATGATACGCTGAATAAAAAAATAATTGACCAAAAGATTACAGCCATCTACCAGGACAGCTCCGGACGTTTGCCAAATATGAAGGAATTTTTAATCAAAAAATCACACCCTGTGCTAAAATTCTTTTTGACTCTCCTCATCGTGGGAGCGTTATTGTCCGCCGCCGCCTGGGCGGGATTTATTTTTCTCCCTCAAAAACGCGCCGCCGCGCCAGAATCTCTTAACTTTGTTATTGATGGACCGGCGCGCGTTCCGGCTGGAGCTCCTGTTTCCTATACAATCAAACTAACCAACGGCCAAGATAAGGTCATTAAAGACATAACTTTGAATTTGCGCTACCCGGCTAACTTTATTTTTACTTCCAGCTCTCCGGAGGCGCGCAATCCCGGACACACAGAATGGCAATTCTCATCTCTATCCCCTAACGAAAAAAAGGAACTAACCATCGTTGGTTTTGCGGCCGGAGCTGCCGGAGAACAACAGTCGTGGCGCGCGGTAATGACTTATAAGCCTGATGACATGGCTTCGGAACTGCAAAAAATGGCTGTTCTGAATGTTACTGTTGACGAACCGGCTTTCAAATTGTCTTTAAACGGCCAGAGCGAAGCCAAAGTTGGCGATGAATTGGAATATTCAATTGACCTGCAGAATAACACCGGACTTCCACTCCCCCAACTCGAATTAAAACCGATCCTGCCCGCTAATTTTTCATTGGTTTCTTCCACGCCGGCTCTAGGCAGAGGCTCGGTCTGGACTATTTCTCCCACCTCGTCTTCCGCGAACGCGATTCCTTTCAAATTACGCGGTAAATTTACCTCTGCCTCCCCTGCGTCAGCCACCTCCTCCATGCAAGTCGCGCTGTCGATTGTTAACACGGGCCGCTCCTATCCAATTGGAAGCGCGAGCGCCACTATCCGGATAGAGGAAAAAGATCTTAATTTCAGCCTGACTATAAACGGCTCATTGGGAAACTTGTCAGCCAGACCCGGTGAAACGCTTAACATGACCATTCACATCAAAAACCCTGGCCAAGAAGATATGAACGATGCCGCGATTAAATTGACTCTGGACGGACCATCGGCAAATAATCAAAGCATCTTGAATTGGAAAGAGCTAAATGATCCTGCTGACGGAGATATCCGCGGACAACAGTTAAGCGCGGATGAAAGACGAGGACAGATCACATGGAATAAATCACATCTGCCGGCTCTTAAAAAAATCCAGCCCGGACAAGAAGTGACTCTGGATCTGCGTTTGCCGGTCCGGACCAATCAAATAATTGATCTAAGCCAATTCAAACTGTTTAACGTTAAATCAAGCGTGGAATTAACATATAACGACGGTAAAGGCGCCGCTCGCGCCTTAAACGCGAATCCTATTACCGCCACCATTAACTCTGATCTTAAATTTGAAACACGAGACGCGGCGGATGACAATGAGCGCGGCGAAGAGACCCACGCAGTGAGCTGGATCTTAAACAATAATTTCCATCCCCTGAAAAATATCACCGTAACAGCCGACGTTTATGGCGATGTATCCTGGGTAGCCGGCGCGGCTCCGGCCGGAACCGCGAACTTTAATGAAACTGAAAAAAAGATTATATGGACTATTCCCGATATGCCGGAGAGTTTGGACGTCCTCGCTCTTTCTTTCAATCTGACCCTCAAAAACAAAAATCCCACTCAACGCGTCCTTATCTCCAAAGCCAGCGTTGAAGCCGAAGACGCGGTCACCGGACAGAAGATAACTTTGCAGGGAGCGGAGACGGGGCTGGGAGAGTAATAAATACTCAAACCCCAATGACCAATCAATCCTAATTCTTAAAGCCCCAATTACTTTAGGATTTGGGGCTTAAAACCTAAATATTCACTAACCAGCTTCTCCGTTTTTTTCATATCCCAACCTTCTATCCACCTGATTCTCTCATCGCGCTTAAACCAAGTCATCTGCCGTTTGGCATAGTTGCGGGTATTCCGCTTGAAAAGTTCAATTGCCTCGGTGAGCGTCAGCTCGCCGCGCAAATACATCCCAATCTCTTTGTACCCAATGCCGCTCATGCTCGGCAAATTCCATCCATAGCTCTGTTTTACCAAGGCCTCGGTCTCGGCAATGAGACCTTTTTTTATTTGCTCATCGCAGCGCGCGTCAATGCGGCGAAAAATTTCTTCCTTTAGAAGCTTGATGCCGATTTGCAAAGCATCAAATAAAGGCTCAGCTTTCTTACGCTGTTTAACAAAAGATTCACCGGTTGTCACCACCACCTCCAAAGCTCGTATCACTCGCCTTGGATTTTGTAAATCCACCCCCTTCGCTCCTTCCGGATCCAATTTTTTCAAAAGCTCCACTAATTCATCCAAATTCTTCTCCTCAAACCCTTTGCGCATCTTCTTGTTTGGCGCCACCTGCGGAATATCCAAATTATCCACTATAGCCCAAATATATAACCCCGTCCCGCCGACAATAATCGGCAGTTTCCCGCGCTCCAAAATATCGTAAATACACTCTATCGCCCGCCTCTTGTACTCCGCCAAACTAAATCCCTCCCCCGGATCCACAATATCAAGCATATAATGCGGAACGCCGTCGACAAGGTACACTGCCTCATTTTCTCTCCTTATGAAGGAGGGGTCAAGGAGTGGTTTAGCCGTAGCAATATCCATCTTCCGATAAATCTGCCTTGAATCCGCCGACACTACCTCCCCCCCAAACTTCTTAGCCAAAACAACCCCAAGATCCGTCTTCCCGGAAGCGGTTGGCCCTAGAATAACAATAATTTTAGACAAAGTTTTGTTCATAATTTGACCCAACCAACCCAACAGAGCTATAATGAACCATATCAACCTCGCCTTAATTTACACGACAAACAGAGAATAAACAAGGTACTCTTGAGGAATAGGAAGCAGACTTCTATGCAATACATCGACCTAACCCATACCTTCCACCCAACCATGCCGACCTACCCGGGCGATCCGGAGGCGGAGTTGAGTCAGGTGGCGGTTATTGAAAAAAATGGGTATAATGTTTCACAAATAAAATCCGGCATGCATGTGGGTACGCATTTGGACGCGCCGCTGCATATGATTGCTGATGGTAAACGCGTCTCCGAATATTCGCCTGAACATTTTTTTGGGCGAGGGCATCTTATAGACGCGCGCGGCTACCAGTCTATTGATGTTGAACTTTTGCAAAATCATCAAATATCAAAAGGTGGCATTGTTCTTATCCTAACCGGTTTTGACAAAAAATTTGGGAATCCTGATTACTATCAAACGTATCCTGAAATCAGCACGGGTTTTGCCGCAAAAATGGTAGAATTTGGGGTAAAAATAATTGGTATGGATACTCCCAGTCCAGACCGGGCGCCATTTGACACTCACAAATTATTATTGGCAAATGACGTGCTGATTATTGAGAATCTGAAGAATTTAGACAAACTTGGATTCCACCCCAACTTTGAAATCATCGCCCTCCCAGCCAAATACGACGCTGAAGCCGCGCCGGTGAGGATAATTGCTAAAATATTTACAAAAAATAACCAGAGCACATCGCAAGTTACCCCATAATTCCCGCTGTTGACATAACCTTTCTTCTCCCCCTCGCCTATCCTATAGTACCAAGGATAGGCTTTTTTGTAATGATGAATTATGTTACCTAAATTTTATCTCTTATATTTTATCCTATGCGTCGTCGGCAGGGCGTTTGATTTTTTAAGCACATATCTCGCAACACCGAAACTGAAGCTCTAATCAAATGTTTTGGCGAAAATAATGGGATGGAAATGGATGATTGGCCTTAACATTGTTGTCTGCGTTTTGGCGGGGTTCACCCCTATTTCGGCCACTCTGAACTTGTGGCCGGTATTGGCATAGGTATCTTGAACTTTGGAGTTTTGCCAATCATCCATGGCAATCTCTACTACCTGTCCACCCGCTCAAAACCCGCCTCTTCCCTCTAACACCCACACATCCGCCCGCGCGATCTCCACGTCTACAATCTGTCCAACCATACTCTTATCGCCTAAAAACTGTACCCGCTTCATTTCGCGCGAGTTGCCGGAGCAAACACCATTCTCACATCGTTCCACCAACACGAAAACGACTTTGCCAACATACGCCTGGTTCTTGCGATAGGTAATTTCTTCCATCAACTCCTGCACCGCTTCCCAGCGACGTTTTTTTTCCGCATGGGTTACGTCATCTTTAAACGCGCGAGCAGCCGCGGTACCGCTGCGCTCGCTGTACATAGCCTGGTAAGAGATATCAAAATCGCACTGACGATAAAGATCCATGGTATTTTCGAACTGCTCTTCTGTCTCGCCGCAAAAACCAACTATTATATCTGTGCCAATAGCAATATCTGGTTTAGCGGCCCGAATATTTTTTACCAGATTAATATACTGTTCACACGTGTACTTCCTGTTCATTTTGCGTAAAATCTCGTTGTCTCCGCTTTGAACCGGCAAATGCAGATAATTTACTTGCTTCGGAAGCGTTAAAGCCTGAATTTGCGCTTCGCTAAAGTACTGCGGATCCGCGGCAGTCCAATGCAATCTATCCAAACCTTCTATCTGGTTAATTTCCCATAGTAACTCGGCAAATGAATCATTTGTCTTCCCTCCCTTAAACGACTCTGGATCTGGCGCTTTGTAATTGTTTACAACCTGTCCTAAAAGCGTTGCCTCCTTGGCCCCTTCCTTTATAGCATCGCGAATTTCTTTAAGGATATCTTTCACCTGTCTGTTCTTCTCTCTTCCCCGCGCATGAGGAACCACGCAATAAGTGCAGAAATTATCACAGCCTGTTTGGATGGTCACAAAGACTTGGGAGGAATTAGTGCGAGTGGGTGTTATAGAAAGGTAATCTGATCCACCCCTGTCCCCCTCCCTTGCAAGGAGGGAATAATTCAGCCCTCTCAACCTCTCCGGCAGGAGCGACAACTCATCAATGCCAAAAAATAAATCCACGCCTTTAATGTTATTCCTCAACTTTCCATCCTTATCTCGCCCAGGCATGCAGCCGGTGATGACGATAATTAGATTTGGTTTATTAGCGCGCAATTTTTGCCAATTCCTGACATGCCCATACACCCTATCCTCCGCGGACTGACGGACACTGCAGGTATTGACCACAATCACATCAGTGTCTTCAACTTTATCTGTTGATTCTAATCCCAATGAAGACAACAAACCAGCGATTCTTTCTGAATCGTTCTTGTTCATTTGGCAACCGAAGGTGATGAGGTGATATTTTCCGGGCATATCCTCAACGTCGTAGGGAACGCACATGTGCGTTCCCTACAAAAAATCCACAAATAATATATTATCTCCTCTCCCTAATCTCACCCAACACCTTTGCGACAAAATCTTCTTTTTTCATCTTCTCCTGCTTCTCCTGTCCGCGCACGCGGATCATCCATTCCTCGCCGGATAATTCTTTATCGCCCACCACAATGATGTAAGGCACTTTGAGCTTGACTGCTTTACGCACCTTATTGCCTACCGTCTCATCTGCCTCATCAATCTCCATCCTAATCCCTGCCGCGGCCAATTCTCGCGCCAGGGCCTGAGCGCCATCCACGTGCTTACTGGAAACCGGTGCCAATACAACCTGCACAGGAGACAACCACACAGGAAAGGCGCCGGCATAATGCTCTATTAAGAGTCCGATAAAACGCTCAAATGAACCGAATAGCGCTCTATGTAACATGTATGGTCGCTCTTCTTGGCCTTGATTGTTGATAAAATTCATATCAAACCGCTGGGGCAGGTTAAAGTCAAACTGCAAAGTAGAACACTGCCATTCGCGTTTTAGGCAGTCAAGTATCTTGAAATCCAATTTTGGACCATAGAATACGGCGCCTCCAATATCTTTTTTGATCTTCAACCCATTCTCGCGCGCCACTTTCTCGAGCACTCTCTCGGTAAACTGCCAACCGTCCTCCGTGCCTGCGTATTTATCTAAGCTAGGATCCCTTACCGATAAATATACATTTATGTCATCAATGTTAAACCCAAATGATCTGTACATAAACAAAATAAAGTCTATCACTCGCCTTAATTCCTCTTCAACCTGGTCCGGGCGGCAAATAATATGGGCATCATCCTGAGTAAAACCACGCACCCGCACCAAACCTGATAGCTGACCCTTCTTCTCGTAACGATACACGGTTCCACACTCTGCCCAGCGCAACGGTAATTCTCTATAGGAATGGGGTCTATTCTTGAATATCTGAATGTGAAACGGGCAGTTCATGGGCTTTAACAAATACTGTTCCGATTCGCGCGCGTCCTGCTTGTCTTGACTTTCTTTGAGAGTCTGGCCAACTTCAATTGGAGGGTACATGCTTTCATTGTAGAAACCCCAATGGCCGGACGTTTCCCATAAAACCTTATTACCGATATGCGGCGTACGCACTAAAGAATACCCTGAAGTCAGGTGCTCGCGATACCAAAAGTCTTCAATAACCCGCCAGAGTATCGCCCCCTTTGGATGCCAAAGAGGTAAACCCAAACCAACTGTTTCATCAATATTAAACAGATCTAACTCTTTGCCGATTTTCCGATGGTCTCTTTTTTCGGCCTCCTCCATCATCTTCAAATATTCCTCTAGCTCGGCTTGAATCGCGAAGCACACGCCATAAATGCGCTGTAATTGCGGATTATTGTTATCCCCTCTCCAATACGCGCCCGCGAGCTTGGTGAGCTTAAACGCGCCAATCTGTTTGGTAGACTCCACGTGCGGACCGCGGCAAAGATCCATAAACTCATCAGTCTGATAGAGCGACACTTTTTCAACTGAACCGCCGAGCTCTTGCAATTCCTCTTGGCTCATTTTGGTGGAACCGCGCTCCTTAAGGTCATTAAGCAGAGATACTTTATAATCTTGATTCTTGCCTTTAAAAAATTCAATGGCCTCGTCTATATCCATCTCAATTCTTTTGAACGGCAAATCCATGGCCATCAATTCTTTGGCTTTGGATTCTATCTTCGCCAAATCTTCTTCGCCGATTGTTTCCGGAAAATCAATATCATAAAAAAACCCATTTTCAACTACCGGCCCCACCCCGAATTTGGCCCCCGGATACAAATGCTGCACCGCGGCCGCCACAAGATGAGCGCAGGAATGACGCATGATCGAGAGATCGACTTGGTTCTGATTCTGGGTTTGTTTGTTAGACATAGAATAATGTATATTACAAATTAAAAAAAGATTGAATATTAAAGATTATTGTTTCTGTTATAAAATAAAAAACCCAATACCTCTTCCAAACAGAGATATCGGGGTCAGATATTGTCAGCGTTTATCCGCGTTACTATCCGCGTCTATCCGCTTCTATCATGACGGTTCCACCCAAATGTTTAACTTTTGTTGAATTTGTAGGTACTCCGAGAGTGGTACCATGCTCCAACAAACGTCGGGGCTGGGCTGGTTCTCGTGCAAACGTACCAGTGATAGATTAGCTTAATTTTGCCCACTTGTCAACCATCTGTGACGCAAACCTGTGATACCTGCGCGATAATCTGCATAATCCAATTTCAAATCCGTGTACTCTGTGTATTATCTCACATACTTCACAACCACTTTGATTCGCTCCGGAACACTGGGAGCGGTCCGCATCCAGCTCGGAGAAAATTTCACCTCAACTCCGGACACATGGCTTAAGCCGAGTATATACCGTTCAATTTCGTTTTTTGTTTTGCCGTAAAAATTATCGTCAGCCAGTTTTTCGGCGTTAGCCTCTATGGTTGTCAGCACATCTTGAGCCACGGAAAGCTGTGCCAACCCTTTTTGAGAATCATATGAAACTATGGAAATCCGCGGTACACTGTCTGATACCAATACTCTTTCCAAGCCTTGATCAATTTTATTGTCAATTTCTTTGCTGATCAGTTCGTTCATTTCTTCCTGGTTGTAGAAAACCACCATCACCGTACTCGTGCCGCTTATCATAAACTCGCTCACCTCATCCCCGGCCTGACGATCAGCGTAGGCGCTGACGCCTACCATATTAATTACTTTTTGATTGGCCCAAACTTGGCTTGAGGAAACAACCGTGAGAACCGCTTGTCGCACCTTATTGACGTAATCTGCTTCAGCCGCTTTTAGATCCTGCTCGGTTAATACCCCAACTTTTCGCTCTCCCCCGCTCATGGGCTTGGTACTCTCGGCATAAACAAATTTTTGACGTTCTTCAGAAAGTCCCGGGATGCTAAACCGGCTTGGGCTGATGTCAGAAGCTGAACCGGACTGATCCGCGTACACCTCGGCTGTTACTTGGCCGTTGGCCGGAACCAACACTCTGTCTGATAGCCTAAAAAGCGCGCCATTAGCAACAAGCAATCGCGTTGTTTTGACCAACGGTTGGGCAGTATTGCTTTTGTTATAAATAACCACTTCCCCACCCGCTATTCCGGAGATAGTCTTGGTGCCGGTGGGATAATATTTTTCCGACCAGCTAAAAAGCGTGGTTGTGACCAAGCCGCTCATCCTGTTACTCGCTCCGCCTTCTTGTCGGCCGCCTCCAACTTCCAAATTTATGGCCACCTGTTTAGACCCATCGCTTGCCAACACCAGAATAGTGGCCTTTTTAGAGGTAAAAAATATTATCACCCCCAAAAGCGCCAGGGTGATGAGTAAAAAAGAAATGGCAATGGTGCGATAGAACCGAATAGGCGGTTCCGGCGTCGCCATCTTAGTTGATCGGCGATGGGTGATCATACTTGGTAATAATTATCTAGCATTAAAGTATAGAAATATTATATCACAAAATTTAGTTTCTGACATTTGTCATTTCTTGGATCACTCCGCCACCCTAAACACTTCTTCCAGCGAGGTCTGCTTCGCGAGCGCTTTTATTAGGCCGTCTTGCATCATGGTTATCATACCGCCTTTTACAGCCAACTCCTGAATCTCGTATTCTGATACTTTATTGCTTAGAATAATTTGCTCAATCTCTTTATTCATTGTAAAAATTTCATAAATACCCACGCGTCCTTTGTATCCTACCCCGCTGCACTGTTCACAGCCGTGGCCGTGATAAAAATGCAGATCAGCTATGTTAACATTTTTCTTTTCTTGCTCCGGCAAAGATCCAAGCTGTTTTTTTATCCACTCCAGCTTGTACGCCGGAACCGCCACTTCTTCATGGCAATGAGAGCAGAGTTTGCGGACCAGACGCTGGCCGATAATGGCGTTCAGCGACGGAGCCAGCAGAAACGGCTTTACCCCCATGGACAAAAAACGCGGTATCGCGCCCGCGGCGCTATTGGTGTGAATGGTGGAGAGCATCAGATGTCCGGTCAAAGCCGCTTGAATCGCGATTTCGGCTGTTTCCAAATCTCTGATTTCGCCAACCATGCAAATATCCGGATCCTGCCGCAACACGCTGCGGAGCGCTTTGGAAAACGTGTAATCGCGGCTTGAGTCTATCTGGCTCTGATTAATACCCTCCATTTTTATTTCCACCGGATCCTCCAAAGTTATTATCTTGACTCCTGGTTTATTCAGGGTGCGCAAAACGGCGTATAAAGTGGTGGTTTTCCCCGAGCCGGTGGGACCAGTGGTAATTACCATTCCGTTCGGGCGGTAAATTTCGTCTCTCAACTTCTCGAGCGAACTTTCCAACAAACCTAGATCATCAAAAGTTACGCCTTTGGCGCCGCTGTATAATATTCTCATTACCACGCTTTCACCATGAACCGTAGGGAGGGTGGAAACACGCACGTCCAGACTGCCGGATGTCAACCTTAAGGTGACGCGTCCATCCTGCGGGCGATCGGTTATGTTTATTTTTAACGCCGCCAAAAGTTTGATGCGGGAAACAAATTTTTTCCATTGCTCTTTGGGCAGACTAGCCACATCGTACAACACTCCGTCAATGCGATAACGCATTACAATCACCTTTTCTTCAGCCTCCACATGAATATCCGACGAGTTTACCTGCAAAGCCGCGGCAATCATCAATGTCAAAATATCCGTTATGGATACATTGCTGAATTGTTGATCCAAATTCCTAAAATCACCCACCCCGACTTTGTATCTATTCAATTCCTCATCCGTAATATTGATATCTTTGCTGACAGGCCTAACCACAGGCAAATTTGAATATAGTTTTAACGCTTTTTCCAAACTGTGTTCGGAAATAAGAAACATCTCCACGCTCGCGTGATGACGCTCTCCGAGCTGATAGGCATATTCCTTAACTTCATCCGTGGGCTCAACACACGCCACTTTCATTTCGCCGGGGACAAAATAAAAACAGAGCAGACCTTTCTCCTCGGCCATCTCCAACGGCACTACCCGCAACGCCTCGGAGGGAATGGGAAAAGCTTCCAGATTAATATAGCTCATCCCAAATTGCGCGGCTTGAGACGCCGCGATTTTTTCTTTGGCCTTTGCCTCAAGCTCTGCCATCTTTTTTGCCACCTTTGACTCCGCGCTTCCCGAAACGTCGTCTGTGGCGCCTGACGGCTGGCTATCATCACTGCTTTTCTTTAGCAAACTTTGTATGGAAGGAAAATCAGACATAAATGCTTACTCTTCAAAATAATCAAGCAACTCCCTGGCCATGCGCTCATAAGCCTTTGCCCCTTTTCCGCCCGGCTCGTAATGAAAAATGCTCTGGCCAAAACTGGGCGCTTCAGCCAGACGCACGGTGCGAGGAACTACTGAGCGAAAAATTGTACTGGGAAAAAACTTATACAGTTCATGCATAACTTCTTCCGAAAGCCGATTCCGCGAATCAAACATGGTGAGCACCGCCCCCAGCACGTTAAGTTGCGGTTTTAAATTATTTTTTACCAAATCAATGGTGCGCAAAAGTTGTCCTAACCCCTCCAACGCGTAATACTCGGCCTGAACCGGAATTAATATATGATCCGCGGCCACCAGTCCGTTCAAGGTCAAAAGTCCGAGAGACGGAGGACAATCAATAATTATATAATCGTATGCGTGCTTTACTTCACTCAATATATTGGAAAGCTTCGCCTCTCGCCCCTCTACATTCACCAACTCAACGTTGGCGCCTGCCAAATCCGCCGTAGCCGGAGCCAAGCGCAGGCCAGCGTGAGCCGTGTTATGAATGATATCGTGCAATCGGTGCTCGCCGGTGATAGCATGATATAGCCCCTTTGACAATTCCTGATATTTTATTCCCAGTCCGGAGGTGGCATTGCCTTGAGGATCCAAATCAACCAACAACACAAACTTCCCTGCTTCAGCCAAAGCCGAGGCCAGGTTCACGGCAGTAGTAGTCTTCCCCACCCCGCCCTTTTGGTTCACAATTGAGATGACTTGCGGCATATGATAATTATACCACAACATTGACACACCTGCAAAAATAACGTACACTTAGATAATAAAATGCCGCGGTGTCGGAATTGGTAGACGAACGCGACTCAAAATCGCGCGGGGTAACCCATGAGAGTTCGATTCTCTCCCGCGGCACGTTCTCCTCTTTATAATATTATGCCCGACGTAAAACCTGGCGTCTACAAACACTACAAAGGCCAGCGCTATGAAGTGATTGACGTCGCGATAAATAGCGAAACCCGTGATGAGATGGTGGTGTATCGCGCTCTTTATGATAGTGATGAATTTGGGCCGCGGCCGCTATTTACGCGGCTAAAAAAAATCTTTCTGGAAAAAGTTAAAGTGAACGGCAAACAAACATCGCGCTTTACTCCGGCTGATCTTCGCCCGCTTCTGCGTCCCGCGAATCTGTTTTGGATGGGTGTTTTCCCATTCATAATATTCATCGCCAATTACATTCTGTTTACCACGGAACTCGACTGGGCAATGAGCGTGCATGCTGACGATTACCTGCATTTTTTCGGAGGGACAAGCATCGCTTTCAGCGCCGGTTATCTGATGAATATTTTAAGCGGATCCAAAAAACTCGTCATTAAAAATGATTTGATCAAATTTTTTATTGTCTTGACCGTCGTATCGCTCGCGGCAGTGCTATGGGAATTTTACGAGTTTGTGTCGGATATCTTATACCCGGCGATCCGCCAGCCGACAGTAGCGGACACAATAAAGGATTTGGTTATGGGACTCTTGGGAGGCGCGGTCTTCGCGGGCCTTAAAATCTTCCTGAAAACAAAAAACGGCACCGGCGAGCCTATTTTTTAGTATCTGCTTTACGGCCTCAACCTGCCAATCGTCCTCGGAAACGGAATGCACTCGCGAATATGCTCAACGCCGGTCACCCAGCGCACCATGCGCTCCAGCCCAATGCCAAATCCGGAATGAGGGACACTCCCATATTTTCGCAAATCCAAATACCATTGATATTCCGCCTCGGACAAACCATCGGCTTTGATATGCGCTAAAAGCAAGTCATGATTATCCTCGCGTTGACTTCCGCCAATGATCTCGCCCGCCCCCTCAATGGCAATGAGATCATCGTTTAGAACGCAATCTTCATTGGCCGGATCGCGCTTCATGTAAAAAGGCTTGATGCTCTTCGGCCATTTTTCAATAAACACCGGCACAGGTGAGTCCTTGGTCAAAAGGCCTTCATCATCATTGCCAAGATCTTCGCCAAACTTAATGTCTGATCCCATACGACGGAGTTCTTCTATCGCCCTTTCATAGGTCAGCCGCGTAAAGGGTTGATCGGCTTTTTGCAACGGCTCAATGTTTCGCTCTAAAATTTCCATTTCCTGTTTGCAATTATCCAAACAAAAACGAATGATGTGGCGCACCATGCTCTCTTGAATCCGCAAATTTTCGTCATGCTCCACGAACGCGGCCTCGGCATCCATCATCCAAAACTCGGTGAGGTGGCGCTTGGTCTTGCTTTTCTCAGCGCGAAACACCGGCCCAAAGTCATAACACCGCCCAACAGACGCGATGGCCGCCTCAATGTAGAGCTGACCAGATTGTGATAAGTACGCAGTTCCTAAATCAAAATACGGCACCGAAAAAAGCGTGGTTGTGCCTTCCACGGCATTAGGCGTGAAAATCGGAGAGTCTACCTTGATAAAATTTTCTTTGTGAAGATATTCATTGATAGCCGTAATCACTGCGTCGCGCACCCGGAGGACTGCCCACTGCCGTTTGCTCCGAAGCCATAGATGCCTATTATCCATTAAAAAATCCGGCCCGTGCTCTTTTTTGGCAATCGGATATTCAGTGGCTAACTGCACAATTTTCAAATCCTTAACCTGCAGTTCAAACACCCCCGGCTTTTTTGGGTGTTCAGAAACAACGCCCGCGACCTCAACTGACGACTCCTGCGTAACCTGCTCCACTCCAGCCCACACCTCCTCGCTTAAATCCTTTTTCACCGCCACCGCCTGCACCCACCCGCTCCCATCGCGCAACTCCAAAAACGCAATCGGCCCGGACGAGCGTTTGTTGTAAAGCCATGCTTTGAGGACGACTTCCGCGCCAGTGTAAATAGAAATGTCTTTTATAAAAGTTTGCATAAAGAAACACTAATAAATCCGTTGGTCATTAACACAATTATTCTACTCCTTTTCCCGCTTTTTTCAAGCCCATTCTGATAACCACACAGGCAATTTCTTCTCGCTGTGAAATTGCGCAAATTGATACACAATGTTCCACAAACGCGATGCTTCTTTGGATTCCATGCTGATCTCCGCGATAGCCTGCCAGTTGGCTACGAGTAACAAACGAAAAACAGATACCTGTTCAAACGAAATATCGATGACAAACTCCCCTACCCGCTGTTTTTCCGTCTTATGCGCTGGGCAGACCACACCGCCGCCGGCAAAGTAAAATCCCTGGGCCTCCTGCGCATCAACAATTTCTTCATCTCCTACCACGCATTTATCCAAGACTGGCTGAAATCCTAAATAGCTAAAAAGCTTAAACACAAATCCGGCCAGAAGCAAAATACCGCTATCGGGAAGCTTTACATTTTCTAAAAATTGGAGCCAGCCCAAAAACAGATCAAATATTCTTTCATCTTTTGCTCTAGGCTCCACAATAACATCAAGTAGCTTGGACGCGTACTCGGCCACGAGACTTTTGTGGAGATCGGATCTAATGTTTTTAAAGCTTTGGATGGGCTGTACTTTGGTGAGATGATATAATTCCTTGCCCGCGGCAAACTCAATGTCAGCGTATGAAAAAGGCTCTACATGAGGAGAGTTCTTGCTTTCAATTTTTTTTATTCCTCGCGCCAACAGCTCTAACTTGCCGCACTCTCTGGTATAGAATGATATCATCTGATCAACCTCGCGGAAGTCCTTCCGCTTGAGCGCAATGGCTTGCATACGCAGTTATCTTATCAACCATGCCCTTATGATGTCCAGAAGAGATGGAAATAAAATTATAATCACCAAAAGGAAGCTAATTAAAGTTAGTCGGATAATCGCCTCCCAGGTTATGAATCCGTAGATAGCTGACCCCAAACGGCTAACCGGAGGCAGGCCGAGCCGCGCCCGATCGTGGAAAAGCAATACTAAAAATACCAAAATGATGGGCAAAAGAATGCCGTTCAGCACCTGGGCGAATATCATGGTTTTGAACAAAGATATGAATGGTAAGAGCACAAAAATCGCCGAGGAAACAACCACGAAGGTAATGATGCCATAAAACCATGGCGCCTGCTTCCACTTAGTATTAATGCCATGTTCAAACCCAAGGGCTTCGCAAATGCTGTAACTGGTAGTAAGAGGCAAGATAAATGCGCCGAGAAGTGAGGCAAAAAAGAAACCGGCGGCAAAAATATCCTGGGCAAATACTCCGAGGACTGGCGTTAAAGAAAGAGCGGCTTTCTCCGCGTTGTCAACCACAATGCCCCTGTCAAACAACACTCCTTTGGTCGTGATAATTATGGCGGCCGCGATTATGCATGTAAACAAAGCGCTAAAATACACCTCCCAGCGTTCCACCCTAAAATGCTTGCTTCCCATTCCTTTATCTACCACGTATGACTGTATAAAAAACTGTCCCCAGGGCGTAATGGTGGTGCCCATGATTCCGAGTAACGCCAAAAAATATCCGGGTTCCAGAGATAAATAAGGCGTGCCTGCCGCTTGAATTACCATTGACCAATCGGGTCTGCTCATCCACGCGGAAGCCAAATAGACTAAGAAAAATAATGAAATGGTGAGAAAAAAACGTTCAATTTTTTTAAATGATCCTTTGTAAAGGAATACCCAAACTATAATCGCCAGAATCGGAATTGAAAAATATTTGGAAATATGGAAAATCTCCAAAGCCGCGGCCACGCCCGCAAATTCTGAAATAGCAACCGCGGTATTGGCCAAAAGCAAAATTCCAAGAGCAAACATTGTCCAGCGTACTCCGAATCGTTCCCGTATAAGCGCGGCAAGCCCCTTGCCCGTAAACGCGCCCAACCGAACGCCTATCTCTTGCGTGCAGGCCAGCGTGATAAGATTGGCAGTCAAGACCCATAATAAAAGATAGCCGAATTTTGAACCGGCGAACGAATAAGTGCTGATGCCGCCCGCGTCGTTGTTGGCCGTGCCGGCAATTATGCCGGGGCCAATGGCGCTGCCAACAAAGAAAAACCAAACCCAAAGACGTCTTAGACGTTTAACCATAGTTTTTAAACCACGGCCAAGCCACAATAAATGCTAATTTTATTGCCGACAATCACCACCGCCCGCAGGCGGCGACCATAGGGAGTTTTGGCGGCAATAAAATTAGCATTTATGGAGGCGGAGACCAAAGAAAATATTTATTATATTTCCCGCACACTACGCATGCGGCATAAAATGCCGCATCACGTCGTCAACCGTCACGACTCCCAGCATTTTTTTATCCTTGTCTAACACCGCCACTGAAAAAAGATTGTATTTAGTCATCAGAGCCGCCACCTCCGTTACCTCGTAATCAACTTTTACCATCGGTACGCGGCGCTCTCTTTTCATAACATGTTTTATCAATTGCCCTTTATCCGCGACAATAAGACGGCGCATGGAAACAACTCCCAAAAACTTTCCTTCTTTATCCGTTACATACACAAATTGAATTGAACGGAATGAACTGCTTACTTTTTTAATGGTATTTACCACTTCCTCAACCGATGATTCCGGAGCCGCGGAGAGATATTCGGTAGTCATCAAACCGCCGGCCGTATCTTCGTCGTATTCCAAAATTTTCTTTATCTTTTGAGCGCTAACCTCCACCGGAAGTTTGGCCATAATATCTTGAGAGGCTTGGCGAGGCAAAAGCTGAATCAGATCCACCAATTCATCAGTTGACATCTTTGCTATTAACGACGCCGCGCGTTCGGCGCCCAAACTTTTAACCAAGAGCTTTTTAATATCCGGCTCAATCTCCTCCAGCACCCGCGCCGCGGTGTCTTTATCCAAAGATTGGAGCACAATACTGCCTTGATGCACGTTCAACTTTTCAATTATATTGGCGATATCAGCCGGGTGCAGTTTAACCAAATCTTTGGCTTGGGTAACGAACTGCAGTTTGTCTCCTAAAATATTGACATCCTGCCACTTTACCAAATTCGGCTTTAAAAAATTGAAAAACCACCAATCCTGTATTCCCAAACGGCGCAACAGACCACGCATGCTAATATCTATAGCCACGAGACTCATGGCTCCTTGCACTCTATTGAATTGCAAATCATTCACTCTGACCACCCGCAAACCTTCCAAGTCCACAATCTGTTTATCCAACACGCTCTTTTTCAAATAGATACTGCCCCCGTTCGCCGGCAAAGGCAAAAGAGCTTCGCTAGCTCTGACTGCCAGGCACAACTCCCCTCTGCCCCACTCTTCAATACTGTTTGCCGAAATAAAATATCTATCCCCGTTAACCCCGTTTTTTTTCGGCATTGACACTTCAACGCCCGCGACCGAAGCAAATTCCAAACCTTCCTCATTGCGCACAATAACATCTTCCGCCTTTCCAGCGTACTCCTCGGCAATGTCCCTGACCTTAGCGCCTAAAATGTGAGTAAAGTATAACATAATTGCGATATTGCGTCGGTGTTAAATTATATTTTTTTGTTTGTCCAAATACCCCTGCAATATCACCATGGCCGCCTTTTCGTCGCGGGTGGCTCTGCCTCCCATGGCGTCTGCCTGGCCGGATGAAAACCTTTCGTCAAACAGCTCTACTGAAACAGTTGTGGCGTTTCTTAATTCATTCGCAAACTTTTTAACTCGTTCCGTGTTTGGGTTATCTTCTCCATCAAGCCCCAAGGGCATCCCAATGATAACTTTATCAATTTTTTCTCTATCAATTAATTCAACAAGTATTTGCTCTTTGCTTTTTGCTTTTTGCTCTTTGATTTGTCCAAAAGGCAACACCACCCCGACTTCCGTATTGGTCCATGCTAGTCCAATGCGTTTTGTTCCGAAATCAATGGTGAGAATGTTCATAAAAATTGTAACGAAGCGACTCCATAATTTTACATTTTGATTTTTGATTTTTACATTAATAATTCTCACTTCTCTCCCCAGGCCTTCTCGTTACCACCTCATTCCCGTTCTTCATAATCACCACCGTGTGCTCATAATGAGCGCATAGCGAGCCATCCGCCATCTCTATGGTCCATCCGTCCGCCGCTGTCTTTACTCTATAATCCCCAAGGGAGATCATCGGCTCAATGGCTATTACCATGCCCGGCCGCAGAACCCATGATTCCAATTTCTTGTCATAGAAATTAGGTATGCGCGGCTCCTCGTGAACCTCATGACCAACTCCATGTCCTACTAAATCACGGACAATCCCATATTTCCCTTGCGAATTCACATAATCCTCAATCGTCCTCCCAATATCCGCCACCGTATTCTCCGGCTTCGCCGCCCTTATCCCTACCTCTAAGGCTTCCTTGGTAACTCTCATTAGCTCCCGCGTTTTCTCCGGTATCTCTCCAATAGCGATTGTTATTGAAGTATCCGTAAAATATCCATCGCAATTGGGATTTGGGATTTGGGATTTGGGATTTGGGATTTTACAGGGATATTCCATCCCAATATCAATGCTAAAAATATCGCCCTCTTGGAGAAACACGTTTTTTTTCGCGATGGCATGCACCAACTCAAAATTGCGCGGCGCGCAAATTGTTGAAGGAAACGGAATCGAGTCTCGTCCCCTGGTATAACCTTTAAACGACGGTTCCCCGCCGGCTTTTATTATCATTTCTTCAGCAATTTGATCTATTTCCCATGTTGAAATTCCATGCCTGCACAGCTTGACCAAATCAGATAAAATCTTTCCAATAATTTGCCCGCCTTTTACAATTTGCTTGATCTCTTGAGGAGTTTTGATAATCATAAGTTATTTCATTTCCCAATTTCTAGTTTCCATTTTCTAATTTCTTCACAACATCCTTATCCACCTCATCAATAGTTCTATTTCCATCCACTGTGATTAACAGCCCCAACTTCTTATAATAACCCACAACAGGAGCCATGGCGACATTTCCCTGCTCGGCAATACGCTTTCTAATCACCTCGGGCTTATCGTCCTGACGAAGCACAAGCTCGCCTGCGCATTTTGGGCAGGCAGTCAGGTCTTTGGTGGCCGGCGTCCAAGGCAAAATCTCTCCACACCGCGCGCATACGCGGCGTTTGGTAAGACGGTTGAATGATTCTTCGTCAGACAAAGCGACTTCCAAAATCATCACTTCGTTCTCTAAATTTTTTTCTTTAAAACACTTCTGATATTCTTCCGCCTGCGCCACATTGCGCACCGCGCCATCAAGGATTACCCCTCGCCCCTCTTCTAAATACTTTTCAATTTCCCTAAAAGCCAAACGATAAATCAGCCAGTCCGGCACCAATCTGCCGGCCTTCATCTCTTGGAGCGCCTGTTTTTCATCGGGCGCAACATTTGGATCCGTTGTAAGCGCGCGCAACAAATCACCGGTGGAAATATGGCCGTAGTTATATCTGACGGCCAATTTTTTTGCCTGTGTTCCTTTACCGGAACCCGGAGGGCCGATGAAAATTAAAATTTTCTTCATGGTATTAATTTAGATGAATATTGATTTTGCTATTTCCCCCAGTAGCGCAGCTCGAGCCGGGGTAATGAGGTGTACAGGAACCCCATACTTTTTAGAGAAAGCATTTAGTGTTCTTTCGCGCGCTTTGTCATTCCATTTAATCTCATAGGCTGACAGTGATTCCCCTCGCCTTACCACTAAATCAACCTCACTGCCATCGCGCGTGCGCCAGAAGTACAGCGATGCTCTTTCGCCATTAAACGCGTTGCGCTTGGCAAACTCGGCAATAACCCAGTTCTCCCATAACTTTCCGATATCGCCGCGCAACGGAGAGAAGGAAAACTCTTTCAGAAGAGCGTTTCTAACCCCAGTGTCCCAAAAAAATATTTTTTGGCTTTTGCTGATTTCCTTGCGTGGATTAGTGCTAAATGACGGCAGGCGAAAAATAACAAAAGTTCTTTCCAGAAGCTCCAAGTATCGTTCGACAGTGGGACGAGAAATGCCGGCCGCGCGCGACAACTCATTTACTGAAACTTCGGCCCCGGCCTGGTGCGCCAAAAGCAAAATGATTTTTTTTATCAGCTCGGGAGTTTTAATTATACCAGACTGAAACACGTCTTTCAATAGATAATCCGAGACCAAATTAAGAAGATAACCTTCTTTATCGCTCGCGGTTACCGCTTCAGGGTAACTTCCAAACACTATGCTCTGCAAAAGCAGCGTCTCTATCTGCTTATTAAAAGAGCTTGCCAGCTTATCTCGGCTGAACTCCGGCGAATACCATGACTCGGCCTCAATTATCTCATCAAATAAAAAGGGAGGTAAAAAAAGTTTTACGTTTCTGCCTGTCAGACTTTCGGCTGATTGATCGAGCAAATCCAAACTAGAGGACCCAAGCAAAATCATTTTCACGCTAGCGCCGCGATCATACCAGCCTTTTAAAATTCTAGCAGCCTGGGGTAAACGTTGCGCCTCATCAAGCGCCAGAACCAGTGGGTTGCCTAAACTCTTAATAGCATCAACCGGATCTAATGAACCAGCGGCCAAAAAGCGCTGTTTATCCACCTCCACGTCAAAATTAAGCAACTTGCCACCCTTCTCTTGCAATACTTGCTTTATAAGCGTAGTCTTTCCAACTTGGCGTGGTCCGACGACTATTAAAATTTTTGGTGTGGTTAAAAGTTGTCTAACCAAGTTATCGGCGTATCGTGATATTAACATAGTAACTATACTATACAAAATATGGCCTTATTCTGTCAAGTATACTTATCCCCATATCAGTAGTTTGCCTTGACAACTCTCTCCTTCTTTCTTTGCTATTCCACTTCGTTGCCACCATGGACGGTGGAGCGGAGACTAAACCATGCGAAAAAATCGATCGACTCTACGTATGGTAGTGCGGACGGCGGCGCGCTGGTGGGCAGACCAGCTCCGTCACGGGGCCAAGCTCGACAACGGCGAGTCCCATCCATGGATGATGCTCGGCAAACTGACGCAGAAGACAGAGCTAGAGCAGATTTCGGGGGACCAAATCCAAGCGTTCGAAAACAAACTGGCCGAACTGGTACAAGAATGTCTGGCGAGAACCAAGTTTGTTCTACCTCGAAGTCGACTACCACCCCGACAGCACCCTCACAGAAGCCATGAAGGTATTCCAGCTTACAAAGACATCCATCTGATCGATACCACTAGCGTCCTACCCGAAAAAGCTGTGAAAAGGAGGTAGCAAAAAACAAAAGTGGGCAGCCCGAGGCGCGCCCATTCCTCGGCCTGACCCGCATCAGCAATTGATATATTGATTGCTGATGTGGGCCGAGGAAAAAATAAAACACCTTATCAATGGATGAGGTGTTTTTATATCTGTCTAAATCAATACTAAATATGATCGTACTCGTGCATCATGATCTGCGCGTCAATTTGTTTGGCTGCTTCAATGGCCACGGCCACAACGATAAGCACGCTCGTGCCGCCAATCACCAGACTTTGGGTTCCCATGGCTCCCTGCAGAGCCAAGGGCAGTACGGCGATAGCGCCAAGGAAAACGGCGCCGATTAAGTTGATCCTGTTAACAGTCTGCCCTAAATATTTCTCGGTCTCTTTGCCCGGGCGAATACCGGGGATAAAACCGCCCTGTTTTTGCAGATTTTCAGCTATCTTTTGCGGGTGGAAGATGACCGCGGTGTAGAAGTAAGTAAATCCAAATACCAGGGAAAAATATAAAATGCCGTAAACCCATTGATTCTGAAAAAAAGTTATGGTGAAGGCGGCAAATCGAGCCACCCAATCGGCACTGGCGCGCGTGAAAAATTGCGCGACCATCGGCGGGAATAAAATCAAGGAAATCGCGAAGATGATCGGTATTACTCCGGCCATGTTAACTCGCAACGGCAAATGGGTGGTTGATCCGCCGTATATTCTGTTGCCGCGCACCTGCTTGGCGTAGTTAACCGGAATATTGCGCTGGCCCTCGGTAATAAATACCACGCCGACTACCGTCAACACGGCTACCAGCCCAAAAAGTATGAAGGTATAGAGATCAGAAGGATTATAGTTTATAAAAGCCGTTTTCAAAGCGCCCGGTAAACTGGAAACGATGCCGGCGAAGATGAGAAGCGACACTCCGTTGCCCACCTTTTTCTCGGAGATCATCTCGCCAAGCCACACCAAAAACATGGTTCCGGCTGTTACGGTAATCATGATCGTAATGATCCTGAACGGATTTAGATCCGCGAGAATGGGCGTGGCTGACTGTCCGCTAAACAGCTTGATCATGCCATAGGATTGCAAAAAAGCCAATGGCACTGTCAGCCAGCGAGTGTATAAATTTATTTTTTGTTGGCCGCTTTCACCTTCTTTGGTGATCTCCTCCAGGCGCGGCACAATCATGGTCAACAGCTGGATAATGATTGAGGCCGTAATGTACGGCGCCACGCCAAGCATTACTATAGAAAAATTTTGAATCGTGCCGCCGGAAAATATATCAAGCAAACCGAAAATTTGGTTGCCCGCTAAAAAATTTTTTAAATTCTCCACGTTTACTCCGGGAATCGGTATGTGAGACACGGCGCGGAATATCACAAGCAAGGCTATCACGAACAATAGTCTATTCCTAACATCTTTAATTTTCCAAGCCTGCTGAATCTTTTCCCACATAACCCATTACTTTACTTCTCCGCCCGCGGTCTTGATCTTTTCCGCGGCTGATTTGGTCAGAAGAATGCCCTGAACAGAGATTTTTTTACTAATCGCGCCGGCAGAGAGTATTTTAACCGCCATGGCGTTTTTGCCCACCAGTCCTTTTTCCCGCAGGGATGCCAAAGTAACCGTCTCGCCTTCGGCAAAATTCTTCTCAAGTTTCTCAAGCGCGACTTCGGCCGGCTTTTGACGCATACTGTGAAAACCTCGCAGTTTTGGCGTCTGTTGCATCTGCGCCTTAAACGCCTTTGTCGTTAACCCTCGGCTCCCGCCGGAGCGGGCTGTCTGTCCTTTTCCGCCTCGACCAGAATAATTACCGTGCCCGGACGCGTTGCCTCGTCCAACCCTCTTTAACTTGTGCTTTGAGCCTTTGGAGGGATGAATTGTGTGAACAAATAATGACATACTTATCTTTTTTTAAACTGTTGCAGAGCGCGGAAAGTAGCCTCAACAATCGTAATCTTGTTTTTGGTTTTGCTTAAAATCTTGGAAGAAATATTGGGCACGCCGGCCAATTCCAACATGGAACGAACCGCGCCTCCGGCAATAATTCCGGATCCTCTTGGAGCGGGCTTAAGCATCACGATGGCTGACTTGAATTTATAAAGCACCGGATGCGGTATGGTTTCATTGATAAGCGGCACCTTAATGATTCGCTTGCGAGCCTGATGAACGGCTTTTTCCACGCCAAGCTGTACGTCTTTCCCTTTTGCCAGGCCATACCCCACTCTTCCGCGCCTGTCGCCCAAAATTACGCAAACCCTAAAACTCAAATTCTTGCCGCCTTTGGTAACGCGGGTAACGCGGCGCAAATCCAAAATGTACTGATCAAATTCAGATTTTTCTCTTTCCCCGCCTCGGTCTCTTTTTCTCGCTGGCTTAGACATACTATGTTTGTTAGCAAAATAAAGCTAGAACTCCAGTCCGCCTTCTCGAGCGCCTTCGGCCACGGATTTGACTCGTCCATGATATTTGTAGCCGCCGCGATCAAAAACAGCTTGGGTAACACCTTTTGATTTAGCCTTTTCAGCCAATAGCCTGCCCAAGAGATATCCAACCGCTACTTTTGCTTTCCTGCCTTCCGCGTCCTTACTCTTTATTTCTCTGCTGTGCGCGTGACAAAAGGTAATTCCTTTTTCATCGTCAATTAACTGCGCCACGGTTGAACGATGTCCTCGGAAAACAGAAAGCCGGGGCCGTTCCGCCGTACCCTGGATTCTTGCTCTGACTCGCACATGACGCACTTGTCGCAACGCACCCTTATTTTTATTTAGTCTTTTCATATTGATTAAGTTGACGCGAATATATCATCATCATGGTTATGCCGCGCTCTTTGCCGCTGTTTTGCCGGCTTTGCGGCGTATAATTTCGTCCACATATTTAATGCCTTTGCCTTTGTATGGCTCCGGTTTTTTGATGTCTCTAATATGGGCGGCCGTCTCTCCCACCACATGCTTATCCGCGCCCTCCACTGAAATAATGTTTTTTTCAGTCGACAACGTAATCCCCGCCGGAGGCACCACTTCAACCGGATGTGAAAACCCAACATCCAAAACCAATTTAGGCCCTTTCATTTGAGCTTTAAAACCTACTCCGTTAATCTCTAACTGTTTTTTAAATCCCTCGGTCACGCCTTTAAGCATGTTATTGATAATGCTTGAAAAAGTGCCCCACAGTGCTCTATCTTGTTTACTGGCCTCATTTGCCACTTTCACTTCTACATGGCCTTCCTGCACTGCCACAGTCACGCGGGGATGCAAAGTCAAGCCAAGTTCGCCTTTCGGACCCTTTACTAAAAGACGGCTTCCCTGTAAGGTAACAGCTACTCCGTCGGGTATCACTCTTTTCTTTTTTCCGATACGAGACATAACAATTTGATTGAATTTTCAATTTACAATTTTCAATTCGTCAATTCACAATTGGAAATTGGTTATTGTAAATTTCAAATCTTTAATATATTTCACAAATGACCTCTCCACCCACGTTTTCTTTTCGAGCTTCTTGGTCCGTCAATAATCCTTTGGGCGTGGAAAGAACCGCCAAACCATAACCGCTTAAAACCGCCTTCAGCTCTCCCTTCTTAACATACTGACGATGGCCGGGCTTGCTTACCCTGCGCACATGCTGGATAGCGGGAAAGCCATCGTGATATTTCAAACTCAAAAGAATATACGGGTGGCCATCTTTTTTTTCTTCGGCTTTTTCCAGATATCCGGCGCGCACCAAAATCTGCGCTATACCGGCTTTTAATTTTGAATACGGCACCTCTACCTCTCTTTTGTGAACCGTGGAGGCATTGCGTATCCGCGTAAGCATATCAGCTATGGGATCGGTCATCATAATAGGTGTTATACGTTTATTTGTTACTTTAAATGATAACTTGATGCGAATCTACGAATGCATACGAATATAACTAATACAGTCTAACGAGCCATTTCAATTGTATTCGCTATATTCGCATTTATTCGTAGATTCGCATCGAGTTGTTACCAGCTGGACTTTCGCACACCCGGGATCTTTCCATCGTTGGCATATTCCCTGAAACAGATGCGACACAACCCAAACCGGCGAATAAATCCATGCACGCGACCGCAATTCCAACAACGTCGCACGATTCGCGTTGAAAATTTTGGCTTTCGTTTTGATTTTTCAATTTGCGCTTGAGTAGCCATAAACTATTTTACGAATGGAAAACCTAATTGAACGAGTAATTCTTTCGCCTCCTCTTTGTTTTTCGCGGTTGTGCTGAATGTCATCTCAACACCATGGGTTTTTTCAATCTCTTTGATCTCGGGAAAAGCGATGTTCTCTTTAAAACCGATGGTGCAATTGCCGTTCTTATCGAATCCCTTATCGGCTAAACCGCGGAAATCGCGAACTCGCGGAAAAGTTAATTTAACCAGTCTTTCCAAAAAATGATACATGCGTTCACCGCGCAAAGTAACCTTCACGCCAATATCCATGCCTTCACGAATCTTAAAGTTAGAAATGGATTTCTTGGCCTGGGTGCGCACTGGCTTCTGTCCGGTAATCTGGATGATGGTCTGCTCAACGGACTCAATATAATGCGGTTCTTTAACAAACTTGCCCACCCCCACATTCAAAACCACTTTTTGCACCCTGGGAACCTGCATGATATTTTTGTATCCAAAACGAGCCATCAGCCTCGGCACAACTTTTTCTTTGTAATCATTGTATAAATTAGCTTTCATACATTATCCAATAATTTCTTTGCATTTCGCGCACGCTCTTCGTTTTTCCCCGGCTTCCAGCTTATAGCTCACTCGCGCCGCTCGTCCGCACTTGGGACACACCAACGCCACGTTGCTGACGTGGATCGGAGCGGCCAGCTCAATCACTTGGCCCTTTTCGCCTTTTTTGCCGGGCCGCAAATGCTTTTTCATTATATTAAGACCCTCCACCACCAATTTATCCTTGGTTGGGAAGACCTGAATGACCTTTCCTTCTTTGCCGCGGCTCTTGCCTGACAACACTTTAACTTTGTCGTTGGTTTTAATCTTCATACATTATGAATTCGTAGATTCGCATTATATTTTATAATACTTCTGGCGCGGAGGAAATTATTTTCTGAAATCCTTTGGCGCGCAACTCGCGAGCAACCGGTCCAAAAATGCGCGAGCCTTTTGGCTCCTTTGACTTGCGATCAATAATTACTCCGGCGTTATCGTCAAAACGTATGTATGTTCCATCCGGACGCCTGGCTTCTTTGCGCTGCCGCACAATCACCGCGTGCACTACCTCGCTTTTTTTTACCAGCCCATGAGGAGCGGCTTCTTTCACCGCGCAGGTAACAATATCGCCGACACGCGCGTATCGCTTGCGATATCCTCCCAAAACTCGAATGCATTGCAATCTCTTAGCTCCTGTGTTATCGGCCACTTCCAGAATTGTGCGATGTTGAATCATATACTCTGTCTAATTTTTCCGCCAAAGGCGGATCCCCCGTAGGGGGACAACATTCATTTACTCATTACTCGGCTTTGGCTACCACTTCTTTAAGATACCAGCGTTTGGTTTTTGATAAAGGGCGGCACTCCATAAATCTTACTTTATCTCCCACTTTGGCCTCTGACTTTTCGTCATGAACACTGTATTTCTTGCTGACGCGAAATCTCTTTTTGTATTTAGGATGCAGTTTCATCTGATCAACCCGAACCACCGCTGTCTTTTGCATAGCTGTTGAAACCACCACTCCGATAATATCTCTTTTAACTTTTGTTTTGTTTTCGTTTTCCATAGGTTAGTTACTTTATTTCAACTTCATTCCCTATCGTTGGCGCAACAAAGTTTGGATCCGAGCGATTGTTTTGCGCGCCTCTTTTATTTTATGCACCTGCTTCAGAGTATGCGAATCAAAACGCAATTCTCTAAGTTCGGCCCTAGTGTTAGCAAGCACCTCATTTAACTCGTTTTTTCCTTTGTTTTTTAAATCTGCCCAATCCATATATGAAAGTTGATGCGAATATAACGAATTCATTATGCCTTTGTTATAAACTTAGTCTTTACTCCAAATTTATACCCGGCCATGCGCATTGCCTCGGCCGCGCTCTCGGTGGGGACGCCGCCCATTTCAAACAGCATAGTTCCCGGCTTTACCACGGCTACGTAATGGTCGGGAGAACCCTTGCCGCCGCCCATCGGAGTTTCATTGCCCTTCTTGGTAACCGGACGATCGGGAAAAATCCTTATCCATATTTTGCCTCCCTTTCTGACATAGCGTGTTAGTACGCGGCGGGCGGCCTCAATCTGCCGGCTGTCAATCCAAGCATGATCAAGACACTTCAACCCGAAATCTCCAAAAGCAAGGCTGGTGGCTCTGGTGGCCACGCCCATGTTCCGTTTGCGTCCCTTGTGCCATTTGCGATGTAAAACTTTCTTTGGTAAAAGCATACCCTCTGCTCTATAATATTACTATGATTTCTTTGGCGCTGATTCGCCTTTTTCCTGTTTAGCGAACTTATCCCGCCGGCCAAACGCTTCGCCTTTATAAATCCATACTTTAATACCGATTTTTCCATAAAGAGTCTGCGCTTCGGTAAGAGCGTAATCCACGTCGCTGCGGATCGTGATGAGCGACATTTTGCCCGCGCTTAATTTCTCATTGCGAGCAATTTCCACTCCGTTCAAGCGTCCTGACATGGCTATCTTTACTCCTTGCGCGCCGGCGCCCATAACTCGCTCAATCGCCTGTTTCATGACACGCCTAAAAGGAATGCGGCGTCCTATCTCTACCGCCAAATTATTGGCCACGATTGCCGCTGATAGCGCCGGCTGTTTCACTTCTTGCACGTTAATTTTAACTTTTACTTTAAACTTTAAGAAAGTGCGTTCCAGTTTTTTTCTGATTTCTTCCAAACCCTGGCCGCCTCGTCCGATAATGACCCCCGGCTTGGCGGCCAAAATGGTCACAGTCAATTCTTTAGGCGTTCTCTCAACACTTATTCCATCTACGCCCGCGTCCTTTATCTTTTTCGCCAAAAAATCCCGGATTTGAATCTCTTGCTGTAAAAATTCCGAAATCTGCCGTTTCTTGCCAAACCACTTGGAATCCCAGGTATAAATAATTGGCAGGCGATGAATTTTTGGATGTACTTTGTGACCCATAACTTGGTGAAAAATCTAAACTCTAAATTCGAAATCCGAAACAATTGTTATTTTTTGTCATTTGAATTTTGAATATTATTTCGAGTTTCGTGCTGCGAATTTCGTATTTTTTTACCATGCTCTTTTACAGATTTAGTTTCTTCCAGCACTACCTTTATATGCGACGTTCTTTCTCTTACGGGCGTGGCTCGTCCATGAGCCTTGGGCATCCAGCGTTTTAGGACCGGACCGCCGTCAACCATAATAGAGGCGACGCGCAGATTCTCTTTAGCTAATGAAAAATTATTAACCGCGTTAGCCATGGCCGACTCAATCAGCTTGCGCACCGGACGGGCTGCTTTTTTCGGCATGAGCGACAGCGTCTGTACGGCTTTGTCCGCTTTCTTGCCGCGCACAACATCAGCCACCAGCCTCACCTTCCGTGGCCCCATGCGTAAATATTTCAATTGTGCCGTCACGCTCTTACCCATAAATTTACCAATTAAATTCTGTGAATTTTGTATCTATTTCGCCTGCCCCGTCAAGACGGGGTAATTTCGATATTACTTGGTTTCTTTCTTAGGCGCTGTCGCGGATTCTGTCGCTTCTTTGGCCGCCTCTTGATCTTTGGCCATCTTGCCGCCATGGCGCACGAACTTTCGCGTAGGTGAAAATTCTCCCAGGCGATGACCGACCATGTTTTCTTCCACTAGAACTGATAAAAAATCTTTCCCATTATGCACTAAAAATGTTACTCCGACCATTTCCGGCGAAATCACGCAAGCTCGCGACCATGTTTTAATTGGCTGTCGCTTGCCGGACTCTTTCATTTTAAGCACTTTTTTGACCACTCTTTCATCAATGTAAGGGCCTTTTTTTAAACTTCTGGACATATACTTGATTCGTGTTATGTGATACGCGCTTCGTGATAACTACATTTTATAAGACTTGACCGTAACTTACGAATTATTATTTCATGCTGGCTTTTCGTTTCCTAACGATAAACTTGTCGCTCCATTGACCCGGTTTACGCGTTTTGACACCCATTGCTGTTTTGCCATACACGGTCTGCGGTCCTCGCTTCTGACCGATAGGACTGTGACCCTCGCCGCCTCCATGCGGGTGATCAACCGGGTTCATGTTCTTGCCTTTTACTCTGGGCCGTATGCCCAACATTCTGGTGCGGCCAGCTTTACCCCAGCGAATAAGTCTGTAATCCTGGTTGCCGACCGCGCCCACCGAGGCCGCGCATTCTTTGGCTACCTTTCTTATCTCGCCGGATGGCAATTTAATTAGCGCGTAGTCATCCTCAACTCCCAAAAATTGCGCCGAAAGCCCCGCGCCTCGCACCAACTGGCCTCCCTTGCCCGGCGTCATTTCCACGTTATGTACAAATAAACCTATCGGTATATGCTGGAACGGCATCCGGTTTCCCACCTTTGCTTCAATGGCTTTAGTGGAAGTAGTTACTTTATTGCCTGTCTTCAATCCTTCCGGAGCCAAAACGTAAGACTTTGTTCCGTCAGCATACTGCACAAGCGCGATCCTGGGACCGCGGTTCGGATCATATTCAATCGCCTTCACTTCCGCTTCTATATCAAATTTTTGTTGTTTAAAATCAACCAAGCGGTACAATCTTTTGACTCCGCCGCCCTGATGCCGGACAGTAATAATACCTTGATTGTTTCGGCCTGATCTTGACGGCAACTTTACCACCAGAGAATTCTCCGGTTTTGTCTTGGTAATGTCCGCGAACGCATCCACGCTTGAATTCCTTCTTCCGGCGCTGGTTGGATTGTATTTCTTGATTGGCATACGCCTTAGACTCCGCTATGCAAATTAATGGTCTTGCCCTTTGGCAAAGTCACAATAGCTTTTTTATAATCTGATCTCTTTCCCAAGCTTCTTCCAAAACGCACCCGTCGGCCTTGCACATTCGCGACTCGCACTGTTTCCGGACGAACTCCGTAGAGCGATTCAACCGCCAGCTTGACCTGATTTTTGGTGGCAGTCTGTTTTATTACAAATACGTATTTACCATGGCTCCCCGCCACAGCGCTTTTCTCGGTTACAAGCGGTCTGACTAAAATGCCATGATCGCCGGCGGATGTTCGCTTCTCTTTTTTCTTGGGCCCGGCAACAACTTCTTTTTTAACAACCTTGGCGGCTTCCGGCTTGGCAACCTTAATATTTTTGGAGCTCATCTCGTCCAACTGGTCTTTCTGTTTTTTTTGAAACCACTTATTAATTAAACCCATACAATCAATATAATTGATTTCGCGCGTACTTTACGCGAATAATTTTTCCAGCTTCCCTACGCCGTCTTTACTGGTAATCACCGCTTGATTGGAAACTGTGTCCATCACATTCAGGTCATTGGCCCTGGCCGCCTTGACTTTCTGTAAATTCTTGGTCATGCGCACTACGTTCAGGTCGTTTTCAGCAGTAAGAACTAAAACAGTTTTATTTCCGATTGACAGGGCTTTTAGCAAATTGACAAATAACTTTGTTTTTGGCTCGCTAAACCCGAAATTTTCCACCACCCAAAACGAGTTATTTTTAACTCTGTCGCTCAAACACATCTTAATCGCCAATCGTTTCTTATTCTTGTTAATCTTGGTTTTGTAATTGCGTTCGGTCAGCGGTCCAAACGCCACCCCGCCGCCTTTCCAAATTGGCGATCTGATAGAACCGTGTCTGGCGCGGCCGGTTCCTTTTTGCGGCCACGGCTTTTTGCCGCCGCCTCTCACCTCGCCGCGTTTTTTAGTATCAGCCCAGCTCTGGCGCTGATTATTGGTTTGAGCCACAAATACCTCGTGCACAACCTCCTGTTTTACCTTCACGCCAAAAATCTTCTCTGAAAGAGAAATTTCCCCGGTTTCTTTTCCTTCTAGGTTGTAGACCTTAACGTTCATAACGAAAATTTTCATTGCAAATTATTCACTTTTGTTTTCTGTTTGACTTTTCTCTTCCGTGACTTGAGGTGCTGTTTCTTCCTTTTTTCCATGGTTGCTAACTTTCAGCTCACCATCGGAATAAATCTCAAGGATCGCGTTTCTTCCGCCCGGGACAGCTCCTTTTATTAAAAGCTCATTTGTTTCCGGTTTTACCGCCACTACTTGCAAATTTTGTACCGTGACTCTGTCTCCGCCCATTCTGCCGGCCATGCGCATGCCTTTGAACACGCGCTGGACGCCGCCCGCGCCGATACTGCCCGGAGCTCGCAAATTATCTTTATGTCCGTGCGAGGCCGGACCTCCTCTGAAATGATGCCTCTTTACCACGCCGGCAAATCCTTTTCCTTTGGACTCGCCCACCACAGTCACATGATCGCCCGCGCTAAAAATATCAACTGTAATCTGGTCTCCTCTTTCCACCGCACCGCTTCCATTCAAATAAAATTCACGCAACTCTCTAACTATATCTAAATGTCGCAAATGACCCAGACGAGCTTTGCTCGCTTGCTTCTCTTTCATCTCCCCAAACCCTATCTGCACAGCCTTTTTCCCATTGCGCTTATCGTCACGCACTTGAGTAATCCGGCATGGACCCGCCTCAACGCGCGTAACCGACACCGCCTCACCGTTATCGGTAAAAACCTGCGTCATCCCTAATTTTTTGCCCAGTATAAATTTCATATCAATCGCAATCATGATATTCGCATCATTTTTATAAATAAAAACTAGAAACCGGAACCACGAATCTTTATACACCAATCACACTAATCGTGATTCGCGGGATTCGCGCGTAAAATTTGTAGTTCCAGTTTCTAGCCTTTTCTATCACCCCATTAAGTTTATAGAATGGCTTTGTAATTCCGCGATATTTTTAACTCCCGTTATCTCTACCCTTCTAAATGTTTTCGGAACCATGAATTTTAAGCGCTTATCTCACAAATACTATATTTGGTGTGATTAGCGCGAATCATTTAGTGGTCCGATCTTATTTACTCGGGTATAGACAACTTGTTTGCCAGCATTATAATGCCTTTAAGCGCGCCTATCAAGAACTCTTTTATAATCAATCACATCTTAATCTCTATATCCACCCCGGCCGGAACTTGAAGGCTCATCAAAGCATCAACGCATTTGGGGGTCGGATTCAAGATATCAATCAATCGTTTATGAATGCGCATCTCAAATTGTTCGCGCGCGTCTTTGTGCACGAAAGTTGAACGGTTTACAGTAAATCGGTTCTTTTCGGTCGGCAAAGGAATGGGGCCTACTACTTTGGCGCCGTTTCTTTCGGCCGTACCAATGATATTGCGGGACGCTTGGTCGATAATTTTATTATCGTACGCCCGTATCTTGATACGAATTCTATTAACCGCTTCTTCTTTCTTCTGGGTTGTAAGATTTGCTGTGGGGATCATGTCATAAATCTAAAGAGCGAAACCGTTCGTAGGGGCGGCGCCTAAAGCGACCGCCCCGCCACAAAAAAATTTTACTTGTTAATTTTCACAACTACGCCCGCGCCAACAGTTCGTCCGCCCTCGCGTATGGCGAAGTTCATCTTATCTTCCAATGCTACCGGCGCGATTAACTTTACGCGGATGGTAACGGTATCCCCCGGCATAACCATCTCGGTTCCCTGCGGAAGAGTCACGTCGCCGGTCACGTCCGTGGTTCTGATATAGAACTGGGGTTTGTAGCCGGTAAAGAAAGGTTTATGACGGCCGCCTTCTTCTTTGGTCAGCACATATACCTGGCCCTCAAACTCGGTGTGCGGAGTAATTGACCCTGGCTTGGCGATTACCATGCCGCGCTCCACGTCTTCTTTCTTGGTGCCGCGCAACAGTAAACCAACATTGTCGCCTGCCTGGCCTTCCTTCAATGATTTGTTGAACATTTCAACGCCTGTTACCACTGTTTTGGATGTATCACGCAACCCAACCAGCTCTATTTCATCGTTGATATGGACAATGCCGCGTTCCGCCCGGCCCGTAACCACGGTACCGCGGCCCTCAATGGAAAATACGTCTTCCACCGGCATGAGGAACGGTTTATCAATGTCTCGTTTTGGTTCCGGTATGTACTCATCAATGGTTTTCATGAGCTCCAATATCGGCTTGGTAGCCGCTTCGTCAGTGGGGTTCTGCAAAGCTTGCAGGGCTGAACCGCGAATGATCGGGGTGGTGTCGCCGGGAAATTCGTACTTCTTGAGCAAATCCCTTACCTCGGCTTCCACCAGATCAATAAGTTCCGGATCGGAAACTTGGTCAACCTTGTTCAAAAAGACTACAATATAAGGTACGCCGACTTGGCGAGCCAGCAAGATATGCTCTCTGGTTTGAGGCATTGGGCCGTCAGCCGCGGATACCACAAGTATAGCGCCATCCATCTGGGCCGCGCCGGTAATCATGTTTTTTACGTAATCCGCGTGTCCCGGGCAGTCTACATGAGCATAATGCCTCTTGTCAGTTTCATACTCTACGTGAGCGGTTGAGATAGTAATACCGCGCGCTTTGGACTCCGGAGATTTGTCCAAATCATCAACAGACTTATTCTGCGCCACTCCGCCACGATTGCGCAACACCTGAAGAATAGCAGCCGTAAGGGTGGTCTTTCCATGGTCTACGTGACCGATTGTACCGACGTTAACGTGTGGCTTAGTTCTAACAAACTCTGCCATACTATTTTACCTTACGCGGCACTGACCCGAGTGGTCGGAACAGATTTGTTATCCAGCCGCAGGATTATAATAAATTAGCCTCGTCATTATAGCAAAACAAATAAATTTGACAAGGGGCTAACTGGGGATAAATGGTGGATTCTTGTCTATTCCACCGGCTCCAAATAAAATTTTTCCTCTTCCTCGTCCGACTCTTCCTCTGCCACATCTTCTAGACTCTCTTCTTGTAAATTCGGCCATTCTTCGCCAAAATCAGAAGACTTTACTGACTTATGAGGGGCAGAACCATAAGTTGGCCAAGGTATGCCGGTATCCTCAAGTAAGGACAACGCGTCTTTATCATCCTGATTATCCTCAAAGTCATCCTCTTCATCCTCAACAGCCTCTGATTTGTTGCGTGCCTGCCAGAGAGCTATATCTCGATTTATTCTGTCTAACAACTCCTCCTCGCTCATTTTCTCCACCGGAGTCGTGAAATGGAGCAATTTTTCGTACTGCGGCAAATCAAGGAGCACCATCACTGACTCGCTTTCATTGTCCACGATAACACACCTATCTCCGGTGCGCTTCACCAAACCAAGCACTTTATTAAGCTGGGAACTTTTCATAATGAAAATTTTAGAGTAGCCTTAGTATAACATGCCTAAACGATAAGTCAATATGGGCGTATAGGATCACAATTGACAAAATAACTTGTTTAAGCTAACCTATACAGTATGTTTAACCAATCTCCCCAAACGGGAGCTAACTAAAAAATATGATAACAAGGGATAAAAGTATAATCAGAAACTCTAGTTACGCAAAATTGGGTTTATATTCAACATTATTATTGTTGGCTGCCTTCGCCTATCTCGGACTCGCGCCCGCGGCGGCCAATGCTGAAACTTGCCGTTGGATTGGCGAAACCAGCAACCAAATGAGCAACCCGGCCAACTGGACAGTGGCCGGTAGCTCCACCTGCCAATTAAACAGCGGAAGTGAGCTGATTTTTGAAAACAACAGAAGCGCTCAATGGGACAGCGATTTACGCAATTCCATCGGCCGAATTGATGTCAGGGAAAGCTATGCGGGCACGCTTCGCATACTCGGCAACGTAACCATCGCCAATGACCTCAAACAATCCGGAGGCGCCATAGACATCAGCAACTCCAATCTGCGATTGGGCGGCTATCTTCAGCGCTATGCCGGAACATTTCTGGCCAACACATCCTATGTTTATCTTTTTGGAGCATCAACCGACATGAGCTATATTGGAGGAATTTCTACCACCTTGTCCGCGCTTACTGTTCAGGGAAATTCACGCCTGGCCAGCAACGTTACCGCGGATTCTCTTCTCATCGCCCCGGGGGCATCGCTAGACGCTGTAAATAGCTACATCACACTTCGCGACAGCGGCGCGGCTCTATTAAATAATGGGTCTTTTAATCCTAATAATTCCACGGTGCACTACGCTGGATCATTCGGCAACAGCGTCAGGGGGAATTATTTTGGATTAGTATTAGGCAGTAGCGGCACGCACAATCTAAGCGGCAACGTGAACGTTAGCAGCACCTTCACCAATCAAGGCATCCTCAATACAGGAAACTACAATCTATCTTCACACGGCCAATTCCAAAATAACGGCGTTCTTAACGAAGTCGGCGCCGGCTATATAAAACATGTGATGGGCGAAGCTAGGTTCACTGACGAAGCAGGAAACGACATCAGTTTCTATACTTCCGGATCAAATGTAGTGTTCATAAAAATAGTGGATGAGGATGCTAATCTTAATGGCAGCTTGCGTGACACAATAGCAGTTTTAGTTAACATCACGGGTTTGGGTGACCAAGAAAATATAACCTTGCAAGAGACAGGCAACAATACCGGCATATTCAGAAACACTACCGGCGTCACCTTGAGTTCCGACAGCCCGGCCATGTCCAACAACGGCCGGTTAGAAGGCGCGGCCATCGGTTCGCTATCTTTTTCTTACGCAGACAACCGAGACCCGTTTGATCGCCGAACAGACAACGCGACTTACACAAATTCTTCAACTTGCGGCGCGCCTACAAACCTAGCCATGAATATAAACGCTTCGGTTGGAGCCGCGCGTCCTTCTGAAACTTCCAGCCGCGAGATTACTCTGTACTTCAGCGCTACCGGAGCAACAGAAATGATGATAACCAATTCCGGTTTTACCGATACCAATTGGCAGCCGTTCTCCGCCACCAGATCATGGAATCTAACCGAAGGCAATGGAGCTAAATATGTCTACGCCAAATTCCGCTCTGCCTGCGGCGCGGAATCCGCGACTTATAGCGCCATCATTAATCTAAACAGCTCTGGTACGATTGCTCCGACAACGACTCCTGCAACGACGCCGGCTGCCACAACCACGCCGACAGTCTGTTCGGCGCCAATCGTGGCCGACGGAGCAGTGACCATCAACGGTGTGCGCTGGGGCGGACAAACTACCAGTCGTTTGGTAACACTCGGCGTCACAGCCTCCAATGCCGCAAGCATGATGATTTCGGAAAACAGCAACTTTAGCGGAGGCATCTGGGAGCCGTACGCGGCCGCGAGATCATGGACCTTATCCCGAGGAAATGGCGAAAAGCGCATCTACGCCAAATTTCGCTCTGCCTGCGATGAACAGCGCGCAACGACCGTGTCTTGGATCACTTTGCAAGAAAACGCCGCAACCAGTTGCGCGGCTCCGGTGGTAGATAATAATTCTTTGGTCATTAATGGCGGAACAAGGATAATTTCTAATCCCGTTGTGGCTCTGACTCTTAACGCGGCCGGCGCGAGCGAAATGATGGTTTCAGAAAATTTCAACTTTGCGGGCGCCGGGTGGGAGCCGTACGCGACCGCGAGAACATGGACATTCTCTTCCTCAACCGGCATGAAATTTCTTTACGCCAAATTCAGATCCTCCTGCGGAACGGAAAGCAGCAGAGTAATAGGCGCCACATCTCTTCTGTCCCCGCCTTCCATGTCAGAGATGTCATGCGGTTATCCGGTGGTTAGAGCGAGACCGATTGTCATAAATGGAAACGCGCCGCTCGCCACTTCTAAGACGGTAACAATAACTTTGTCAGCCAGCGCGGATTACATGAGGGTCAGCAATAATCCCGATCTTGAAGAAGCTGTTTGGAAACCTTACCGCCCGTCATTTGACTGGATACTGGCTCCTTTTGGCGGCCTAAACATCGTGTATGTTCAGTTTGCCTCGGCCTGCGGACAAGAAACTGCCGTTTACAGCGACTCCATAAATCTGCCCTGGTTGCCGCCTGCGACTCCAATCCTCCGAGAACCCTCTGACTCTGAAGACACCGCGGTCTTAACACCTATGCTCGAACTTTTTTCCACTCCGCTTAATCCCAATTCAAACATTAGATTTTCTTCCATATCGGTCAGACAGGCAACAAAAGTTGGCGGTCTAAATACTGTGAGTCTCAGATACTCGTATCGTAATACCGCCCGAAGTTCACTTATCCGTTTATCTAGGCAAGTAATATCCGTCTCCGGAACCAGCGCGCGCGCAGTCCGACGCAGTTCAGCCTTAATTTACCTACGAAGCAAAAAAACTTACACGACCAAAAATCTCGGCGAAAAATTACCGGACGGCAACTATACGATGAGAGTGGAAGCGCGCGACTCCAGAACCAACGCCCTCCTAGACTGGAACGCGTTTACAGTGAATCTCGGCAGTAATTAACTTCAAACCAAAACTCCCTCGAATATTTGAGGGAGTTTTTTGTTATGTTTTTTATTATTGAAGTTTAGACAGGGAAGAGGTAAAATACACTCCATTATGTATCTCCAACTCACTAAAACTTGGTTGCAGAGGCACTTGTCTTACAGAGCCAGAGTTGTTATTTGGGCTGTTACCGATATCGCACATATCATAATATTTCCGTTCATTTGGCTTTCGGTTTACGGCCAACAACAGATAATCCAGGGCTACAGCCGAGCGGATATTGTGACTTACTACATTATTATAGGATTTATCGGCCTAACGGCAACGGCGCATATTTCAAATGTAATCAGACTTGATATTATGGAGGGAGCACTGAACGGATTTCTGACTAAACCGTTGCCATACAATATTTTCAGAATTTTCCATGAACTCTCTTATAAAATAATCACTGCGGCAATCGCCTTGGTCCTCTTCTTAATTGTGCGCTTGTCTTTCCCCGAGTACTTGATTATGCCCGCCACGCTAACTACATGGCTCTTATTTTTCTTATCTCTAATCGGAGCATTTGCTATCTCATATACCTTTGAACTTATAATCGGCTTTGGCGCCTTCTGGTTCGGCGAGACCAGCGCTTTGAATCAATTTATCAATCTTTTGCAAATGGTTTTTTCCGGCACGATTGCTCCCTTGATTTTCTTCCCGTCCATTATCCAACAAGTGGCGAACCTTCTGCCGTTCAAGTACTTAATCTATTTCCCGGTAGAAATCTACCTTAATCATTTGAATGCCGGCGAGATCATTGCCGGTTTCACCTATCAACTAATCTGGATGGGGGCGCTGGCACTTTTTGTCTTCGCCCTTTGGAGACGAGGCCTAAAGAGTTACGAGGGGGTGGGAATATGAATAAATATTTTAAAATTTATAAAATATTCATGGCCAACTCTTTTTCTTACGAAGCTCAATACCGGGGCGACACATGGATAAAGATGTTTTTTAATATCATCTGGCTTGCTTCCATGTTCTTAACCGTTGAAGTCGTGTTTAGACACACGAGCGCGCTGGCCGGCTGGGATAAAGGTGAGATTTATCTGATGACGCTTTTTTGGATTTTGGCTGACGAACTGGCCATGATGATTTTCGGAGCTAATTTACCCCAATTGCCGGATACCATAACTGACGGAAAATTGGATATTTATTTAACCAAACCAATGAGCGCACTCTTTGCCATTAGCACAAAAATTTTCTTGGTCAGATCGCTCTATAGATTTATCATGGAAATTATTATTCTCGCGGCCGTGATATGGAAGTTTGATTTCGCGTTCAATTTATTATATGTATTTTTCTCCATACTGCTCGGCCTCGCCGGTATCTTTGTGCTATATTCCTTCACACTCATGCTAAACACCCTCGCTTTCTGGCTGCACCGAATTGACAACGTCAACGTCGCTATATCTGTGTTAACATCTCTGGGGAAATACCCTGTGGAAGTCTTGCCAAGAACCATGAGAATTCTGGCTTTCACCGCTATCCCCATCGCCTTCACCGCCTACATTCCGGTCGCCGCTCTCACCGGCCGCTCCTCATGGCACGGAATACTGTACGCCCTCGTATTTGCCGGCTTGTTTTTCTGGGGCGCGGTGAAATTTTGGAATTTTGCGTTGAAAAGATACTCAAGCGCGTCAAGCTAGTAACTATTTACTATTATGCCTATCATCCAAATAGAAAACCTGTCCAAAACTTACGAATACTACAGGAAACCGGCCGGATTCTGGAATTCGGTGAAAAGTCTTTTTCACAGGGAAAAACTTTTTGCCGAGGCGGTTAAAAGCATTAACTTCTCCATTGAAGAAGGCGAGCTGGTGGGTTTTTTGGGGCCAAACGGAGCGGGTAAAACTACCACGCTCAAGATACTCTCGGGAATCATTTACCCCACGAGCGGTTCAGCAAAGGTGTTGGGCTACACGCCATGGAAGCGGCAAGCGCGATTCCAAAAACAGTTCGCGCTGGTCATGGGACAGAAAAATCAGCTCTGGTGGGACTTGCCGGCCATGGAGAGTTTTATCTTGAACAAAGAAATTTATGAAGTGCCGGAGGCCATGTTCAAAGAAACGCTTGAAGAACTCACCGAGCTATTGGATATTAAAAATATTCTAGACGTGCAGGTGCGCAAGTTGTCGCTCGGTCAGCGAATGAAGTGCGAGCTCGTGGCCGCGCTTCTGCATTCGCCTAGAGTTCTTTTTTTGGATGAACCGACTATCGGTCTGGATGTGGTATCGCAAAACAATGTTCGGGAGTTTATCAAAAAATACAACCGATTCAAAAAAACAACCATCATTCTCACCTCTCATTACATGGAAGATGTGGAGGCGCTGTGCGAACGGGTGATCATTATCAATCATGGCCTCATCGTGTATGACGGCAAACTGCAGAAACTATTGGATCAGTACATTGACCATAAAATTCTAGAGGTAACCTTCACTGAAAACGTTGATGCCAAAACCCTGGCGCGTTTTGGCAAACTAAAAGAACGCGCGGCCAAACGCGCGGTCATTGAAGTGCGGAAAGACAAAGCCAAAGACATCGCCGTGCAACTTCTGACCAAATTGCCGGTGGATGACATTTTAATTAATGAAGTGGGAGTGGATGAAGTAATACGAAAGATATTCGCTGGCACCGCGCGGCTGTAATGTGGAGCTGGCGAGAATGACACAGGCCATTCAATACAGAAAGCAGGGCTGTGTAAAGAAAAATGGCTTATTTTAGCGAATTATGTATGAAGGTGGTAGAAACGAAAGCATCTCATCAATTACGCCCTTTTCTTCCAAATTTTGTGTATCTATGGTGTGTCCGTAGTCGAAACGTGAAACCATACTATGCACGGCGGTTGCTACATTCTTTCCATACGGCTTATCTCGATTTTGGTCACGTTCTATGCACGTTTCGAGAGACGCCTTGAGCGTAAACACAAAATGTTCAAATGGTAGTTGATCAATAAGATGTTCAATTTGTTCGCGATGATAAAAATTTCCGTCAATAATCACGGGCGTATTTTTTACGATGTTTTGCTTGATTTGATGGATGATAATGTCATTACCAGCGAGGAAATTTTTAATCGGTATCGATTCTTCATTTTCTACCTTGTCTAGTCCGTGCTTTTCAAGAATAGAGTCGATTGAAATATAGACACCATGTAATAAATCAGCCAGCTTTTTACTGACCGTTGATTTGCCAACGCCAAGTGGTCCTCTGATAATCACGAAGTAGGCCATAATGTCATTTTATCAAAAACTTTATAAATCGTCCCGCCGAAAATACGGCGGGACACCGTATTCCCCCCCTATAAAAAATAAAATCAAATTTGTCTTCCTTATTGAAAGTGAATTGGAAAAAAGAAGAAAAAAATTTATTTCACATAACGTTTCCGTCACTACTGTTGCGTTAACTCAATTTATTCTATCAAATTTTATCTAATTTTACAATAGAATCAACCTTTTTAGATTTGCACGATTTGAATTGGCTATGAGATAATTATCCACAGTTAGTTAAAAAACTAAGATAATTATCTATGAACCAAGACAAGTATGTCTTTTCTCAAATTATTGAATTTTTTCGCCAACCTTAATAGTCTGCGCGGCATCGTTCTTTGTCTCAACGTTCACCACAATCAACTGTATCATCTTGGTTTTAAGACAAAAAAATTCACTCTCTCAACACTCTCTAGGGCTAATCAAAATCGCGATTGGCGAATCTGGCGCGACTTCACCAACCATCTCATTACCAAAGCCAGAAAACTATACATAAATGATAACGACTTTTCCATTGAACTTAAAAATTCCGTCTATGTCCTCGATTCCACTGTCATAGATCTATGTTTGGCGACTTTCAAATGGGCATACTTTGAACTGCAAAAGTCAGCGGTTAAAATTCACACCCAACTGGATTTACGAGGCAATATTCCATCATTTTTCCTCATAACCAAGGCAAAAAAGCATGATGTGAATTTTTTAGACCAAATTGAATTTGAGCCAGACGCTATCTATATCATGGATCGTGGATATTTTCACTTTGAACGGCTCTACGCCATCAACAAAAACAAATCATATTTCATTGTCCGCGCTAAAGAGAGTCTGTCATTTAGAAAATTATCCTCGCGCCTTGTTGACAAAACTACCGGACTTAGGTGTGATCAAACCATAATACTCAAACATTTTTATTCTCGAAAACACTATCCGGAAAAATTGCGCCGCGTAAAATATTATGACACTGAAACCGACACGCGCTACGTGTATCTTACCAACAATTTTGAAATCGACGCAAAGACAATCGCCGATCTTTACAAACACCGCTGGCAGATTGAACTCTTTTTCAAATGGATAAAACAACATCTTAAAATACAGGTATTCTGGGGTTATTCGTTCAATGCCGTAAAGACGCAAATTTGCATTGCCATTTCAACATTTCTCCTTGTCGCCATTATTAAAAAACAAATGAAAATCAGACGCGACCTCTACGAAATTCTACAAATTTTACAAGTGACGCAATTTGAAAAAATCGCTATACAAAGCTTAATTTCCAATGTCAAATTGCAAAGTCCGGAAAACGACGAACAAAAACAGCTTAAATTAGCGGAATTTTAACGCAACACGAGTGCGTTTCCGTGTATGAGAAGTTGCGACTGAAAGGAGCAATATGGGCAGGGGCTTTTGTAAAAAGCCGTAGCCGCATACACGCTGTTATATTACTTTTGTTTGCCGGAGATTATCTCCTGCGCCACGTTATTCGGCACTTCAGCGTAATGCCCAAACTCCATGTTGTAGCTGGCGCGGCCCTGGGAGATACTCCTAAGCATGGTGGCGTAGCCGAACATGCTGGCGAGCGGGACCTCGGCCCGCACTACTTTCATCTGTCCGCGATCGGTCATCTCTTGGATTTGTCCGCGTTTGGAGTTAAGATCGCCAATCACATCGCCCATGTACTGCTCCGGAGTGATAACTTCCACTTTCATAATCGGCTCCAGGATAATCGGCTTGGCTTTTTTGCACGCTTCTTGGAAAGCAAATGACCCTGCCATCTTGAAAGCCGCCTCGGACGAGTCTACCTCATGATAAGAACCGTCGTACACGACCACTTTTACGTCCACCACCGGATAACCGGCTTGGATGCCGCGGTCGATGGCCTCCTTTACACCCTTCTGAATGGCCGGTATGTATTCGCGCGGCACCACGCCGCCTTTAACCTCATCAACGAACTCATATCCTTTTCCCTGCTCTTGCGGCTCCACTCGCAGCCAGCAGTGGCCGTATTGGCCGCGTCCGCCGGACTGCTTGATGTATTTGCCTTCGCCCTCGGCCATAACGCGAATGGTTTCTTTGTACGCCACCTGCGGCTTGCCCACATTGGCCTCAACTTTAAATTCTCTCTTCATGCGGTCCACGATAATATCCAAATGCAACTCGCCCATGCCCGAGATGATGGTCTGCAAAGTTTCCGTGTCAGTATGCACTTTGAAGGTAGGGTCTTCTTCCATAAGCTTTTGCATGGCCAGTCCGATCTTTTCTTGGTCGGCTTTGGTCTTGGGCTCAATGGCTACCGAGATAACCGGTTCCGGGAACACAATTTTCTCCAGTACAATCGGCTTGTTCTCGTCGCAGAGTGTGTCCCCGGTAAAAGTCGCTTTCAAACCAATGGCCGCGGCAATCTCTCCGGCGTATACGTCAGTCACATCTTCGCGATGATTAGCATGCATGCGCACGATGCGGCCCAAGCGTTCCTTGTTGCCGTTGGAGGAATTATACAAATAACTACCGGCTGTAACATGACCGGAGTAAACGCGGAAGAAAATTAATTTACCCACAAACGGATCAGTGGCGACTTTAAAAGCCAAACCCGAAAACGGCTCGCTGTCATCAGCTTCACGCGTTTCCTCGGCTTCGGTATCAGGGTTGATTCCTTTAACCGGCGGCAAGTCCATCGGAGAAGGCAGAAACCACACTACCGCGTCAAGTATTGGCTGTACCCCGATATTGCCAAGCGCGGAACCGCAGAGCACGGCGTACAGCTCGCCCTTTAGGGTAAGCACGCGGATGGCTTGCTTGATCTCATCAGTGGTAAGCTCCTCGCCATTCAAGAACTTGCTCATGTATTCATCATTGGCTTCGGCCGCTTTTTCCACCATTTGAGCGCGATACTTTTCCACTTCGTCTTTCATTTCATCCGGAATCGGAATCTCCACAATATCTTCGCCATTCTTGCCTTCAAACTTGTAGGCCTTGCGTTCAATAATATCCACAAGACCGGAGAATGAATTTTCATATCCAATCGGAAGCTGAATCGCGAAGGCGTTTTTGGACAATCTCTCTTTGATGGATTCCAAGCTCATGTAAAAATCCGCGCCCACCTTATCCATTTTGTTCACAAACGCCACGCGCGGGACATTGTATTTATCAGCTTGATGCCAAACGGTTTCAGATTGAGGTTCCACGCCCTGCGATCCATCAAACACAGCCACGGCGCCGTCAAGCACGCGCAAAGAGCGCTCCACCTCCACGGTAAAATCCACGTGGCCCGGAGTGTCTATGATATTGATACGCTTGCCTTTCCAGAAACAGGTTGTTGCGGCAGAGGTAATGGTGATGCCGCGTTCTTTTTCCTGCTCCATCCAGTCCATCTCGGCCGCGCCCTCGTGCACCTCGCCAATCTTGTGCTTCTTACCCGTGTAAAACAAAACCCGCTCGGTAGTCGTGGTCTTGCCGGCGTCAATATGGGCCATGATGCCTATATTTCTTGTGTCTTGCAATGGATATTCTCGGGGCATAAAATTTGTTATCTCAAAAATCTCGCGAAGTGCGCGAACGCCTTGTTGGCTTCAGCCATGCGATGCACGTCGTCGCGCTTTTTCATAGCGTCGCCCATGCCTTGGGAGGCGTCATTGAGAACGGTGGCCAAGCGATCGGCCATGGACTGGCCTTTCTTGGCTCGGGCCGCGCCAATAATCCAGCGGAATGCCAGGGCATTCTGTCTAACGCCGGAAACCGGCAGAGGCACCTGATAATTTGATCCGCCCACGCGCCTGGAGCGCACCTCAACTTGAGGTTGAACATTTTTAATGGCTTCCTCAAACACTTTCAGCGGATCTTTCTTGCTGATGTCCGCGATCTTCAAAAGCGCGCCATACACCACGCTCTGCGCCACTGATTTCTTTCCGCCTTTCATGACGTAATTAATAAATTTTGCCAAAGTAACATTTCCGTACTTTGGATCCGGAGCGATTTCTCGCTTTGGCAATTTTTTACTTCCACGCATAGTAATAATTCAAAATTGAAATATCAAAATACAAAATTATGGAATCGCTCCGCGATAATTTTTATAAAATCATGAGCGTAGCGAACACTATAATTTTCAATTTTGATTTTTACATTTTTATTTTTTGACCTTCGGTCTCTTTGCCCCGTACACGCTTCTACCTCGACGACGAGCTTCCACGCCCTGGGTATCGTACACACCGCGCACAATATGATAGCGCACGCCTGGCAAATCCTTCACGCGTCCGCCGCGCAAAAGCACGATGGAGTGCTCCTGCAAATTGTGCCCTTCGCCCGGGATATAGGCAATCACCTCCTGACCGTTGGATAACCTGACCTTTGCCACCTTGCGGAGCGCGGAGTTAGGTTTCTTGGGAGTGGTGGTGTACACCTTGGTGCACACGCCTCTTTTAAACGGAGACCCGTGAGGAAGTTCCGTGCTTTTCCTGTGCAAGGTGTCCAGAGTAAACTGGAGCGCCGGAGTTTTGGTCTTGCGTGCCTTCTGACTCCGTCCCTTGCGAATAAGTTGATTTATGGTTGCCATAAGGTATAACACTGATTATGTGAAGGATTACACAAATTATTGAATCTGTGTGTAAAAAAAAGACTGAACGGTTAGCTCAGCCACGAGTTTATTGGTTACGTTCTAGGTATAGTATACATTGAGTCGCGCTTTCTGTCAAGATTATTTCTACTGCACAGATTATTTCTGCTTTTTGCCATCTTTTGACCGTTCATCATAGAATAATGCTATACCAAAAACCTCGACAACTTTTTCCAACGCTCTTAGCGCGTCTGACATTATTGCTTTTTCATTGTGCAATTCCAATATCTCGCCTTCCTTTGCCTGCAATTCTGGCACCGCGATGCCTCTAACTTGCTTAGCGCGCGTAAGCTCTGTTATCTGTGACTCTGCACTCTCAATCTTATGAACTAATTCTTGTGTTCTCTGGTCAAGGACAATGCCAAGTTCTGTTAATGAACCTGCATTTATACCATGGCCTTTTGCCGATTCCAAGGCCCCTCTTGTAAAATAATCTGTTAGCACCCTAGCGCAATCAGGCTCGCCAGCGCTGATTTTGTTGATCATCCCTACAGCTTCCTGATACGCACCACTCTGACGTATTGAGCCAACCGCATCAACGCGCTGTCCGTACATGGTTTTTGTTGTTTCCCTATTGACCGCGCTAAACAAATATGCCAAAGCCTTACTGTGAGTAACATTTAAACGGTCAAACTCTTCTAGCTCCCGTGCGCTATAAATTTCCTTTTTGGGTTGTCCGGAACCTTCACGAACCAGTACCTCCGCCTCTTTACCATCATCCCGAACCAGTACACCATGGCTTATTGCCGGTGTGTCAATTGAACGAGGTCCTTTTCTGGGAACAAACACCTTTTCTCTTTGTCTCGGGGACTCAGAACCAATTAAATGCTTTTCCGGGGTATCAGAAGTCATAAATCAATAGTAATTTAGCTAGAATATAAAATATAATTGACAAGCTCCTTTATTCTGACTTTTTTTCAGCATAACACGGACAGCTAATGAATTACCCCGCCGCAAGCGGTCGGGGTATCAAAACGACAACGCCAATTGGTGATTAGTGTGTAATTGTTGATACGATAGACTTTGGCTTTTTACG
>Ga0075971_102_pt1 | contig 58912 bp, 50 predicted proteins | sample RifGroA2_FD_67997 | JGI IMG/M metagenome (GOLD analysis project Ga0075971, IMG submission 67997) | Parcubacteria (Magasanikbacteria) bacterium GW2011_GWA2_46_17
GAGGGATTCGAACCCTCGAGGCCGTGAGGCCTAGCGGTTTTCGAGACCGCCCGATTCAACCAACTCTCGCACCTCTCCATATTTTTGTTTTAGGTAGTGCTCTAATTTTTTAGTGTGTTTTCCATTGTGGAATGAGATATTTTTTAAAAAATTAATTACATTTTTTTCTCTTCGTATAAACATGTTAAAGCCATATCTTGTGGGATAATAACCGTTTTGGGTACAAAAGTCAAAAACGCTTTGCAGTAGTGGAACAGAATGATTAGTAAAACAGATGCCTGGATTTTTGTATATTTTTTTATTTTTTTTATGATGATCAATAAATACACATCCATCAGTGTCAACGAGGCCGCGCACGCAGGCAGCTAATAATTTGTGGTTTTTTTTAATCCACCAAGGAATATCAATTTGATGAGCAACCTTGCTTCCTCTTTTTAACCCTTTCTTTTCCAAAAATTCAACCAATGAGGCGCTACTTAATGTCAGGTTAATTGCATTATTGTGTTTCTTTTTTGCGACTTTAATTTTAAAGATTGTGCTAAAGAGTTTTTCAACAAAAGTCACATAGGGAAGGTCATTTTGTGTGCCCAGTGTTATGGTCACCTGGTAGTTTGAAATTCCGCCGTCACCCAATATGATGCCAAAACATTCGGCCAACTGTTCATCTCTTTTTGGTTCATGAAAATGCTTGCGGGTAAAAGCAGGGTGTTCTGATTTGCGTAGCATTTTTATGGTTGTGCGTCCTCCTTTACTACGACCTTGCGGGGTGCCAGGGCTACCATATAGGGCAGATGATTTTTGTCCGCCTTTTTTTGCAGCTTTTTTTATTTGCTGTAATCGGCTGATTGCTTGATAGGGGGGTATTGCTAGTTTAAAATGGGTACACCATTTTTTTAATACTATCTCAGGGAGGTGCACCTTTTCGTATAGCCAATCAGTTGCTGTTCTTGTTGAATAGCCAACCAACCGTGCAAGTTCCTGGCGGTTCGAGCGTTGCAGCAATTTTTTTATAAATGCTCGTTGTTTACCCTGTTTTAATATTGCTCTATTTCCATTCATGATAAGAGCATAACATTCGTATACATTTCAGTCAACCACTTGGCTACTCCTCCTTTATGTTTTATGTGCAGAAACGCCCATCGCAATGACAAACCAGAACATGATACTCAAATCGTTTTTAATATAAGGAGTATCTACCATACCATGAATAAAGATGACAAGCAAGGCAGCCATGGCGTAGAAAGCAAACGCGCGGTTGGGGGTAAATCGGACCAGTCGTTTTTTTGCGATAATCAAAAAACTGGCCAAGATGCCCAAAAATCCCAGCAGGCCAACAATGCCGGTTTCAGCCCAAAAATTGAGAATAATGTTATGCGGGTGATGGTAAATTTCAACCGGCATGCGATGGTAGGTGGCGATGCGTTGTTGGTAGGAAGCCATGCCGGCGCCGCGTAAAGGATGATCGCGCAAAAATTCAACTGTTTCCGCCCACATGGACAAACGAATTTTACCGGAAAGATCTTGGAATAACAGTTCTTGCCGTACCGGGTTGTGGACCGGTAAAAGCAGCAGACCAATAACGCCCACTAAGGTAAGTGCTACCATATACCACCGCAATGCTTTATAGTACACAAGCGTGACGAGCGCCACACCGGCCATGGCAATGAGAGCGCCGGTTGATCGCGCCCACCACACTGCCAACACGCTGGTTATGACGGCTGCGGTATAGACGGCAAGCATGAAGGAGTCCATTGTGGATGTTTTGATGAGGAATGTTCCCAGCAAACGGCTCATGGGAAGTTTGTCATGCGCTCCGCGAAGTCCTTTTTTTATCAGTCGTACCCATTCACCCACAAACAAGGGCATGAGCGGTGCAAGGTATAAACCAAGGCCGTTGGGAAAACCAAAAATACTCGTAACACGCCGTGTTTCTTCTGCTTGCCAAAATGGATTGATGATCATCCAACCCGTGAATTTTTGAAAAATGGCAAGGGCCGAAACGACGATGGCTGAAAATGCGAGCGCGACAATGGCTTGATGCCAGTGATGACGATTTTCAAAACGCGTGAGGAACACAAAAAAGAGTAGTACCGGTTCAATATAAAATGCTTTCCACAGCCCGGCAGCTTTTTGTATATCAACAGCCATGAAAACACTGATGGTTGCACCCACCAAAAACACACCCAGGGCCGCATAAAAATACCAGGGGAGCGCTTTCAGATTTTCCTTAAGCTGATTCATGTATTTTCTCCGCGCCAAGTCGTAGAGCCACAGCAGTATTGAGATGCCTGCCATGACTTCAAGCCATGTGGTGGGAATGGGTCCTATGGAAAAACGCACCACATACAGTGGTAACAACCATAACAAAATATAGAGACCCAATTTACGATACTTAAGGGAGATGAGAAAGTATAATACTGTTGCGCTGATGAGAAGTGTTGTCATATATTATGCCTTTGCGCGCAAAAGTGAGAGAAGCGCTTTTGGTTGCACTATTTTAAGGCCAAGTACGCCAATACTATAAATCACAATACCGGCGAGCAACGGCACCCAGAGTGGTTTTTCCTGCAAGGGCCAAATAAGCAGCGCCATGATTGCGCTTGCAAACAAAATTTTCCAGAAAGTATGAAGGTTGATGCTGAATTTTGTCAGCCGCCACAATACAATGGTAACCATGAGGGGCACCAAAATTTCATTGACAGCAGTAATAATGGCTGCGGCCCATGCCCCAAAGCGTGGAATAAAAATAATGTAGCTCACTACGGCAATAATGGCGTTGACAGCATAAATCCAAATGGTTTTTTTCTGCTCATTGACGGCGATAATAGCATGACTAAATGCAGCGCCTGCATAGACACCAATGACAGCCAATAAAATAATTTTTAAGTAGCCGCCTGCGGAGATAAACTCCGGGCCACCCACAAGGCCCATAATTTTTTCACTTAATATCATACCTCCAAATGCCGTGGGCACGCTTATGAACACGAGCATGTTGAATGCTTGTTGTAGGTAGTGATTAAAGAGTTCTTTGTTTTTTGAACTCCATGCCTGTGTGAGGAGCGGTAATACGACTCCCATAATCATGAAAGGGACTGTGTTGATGACATCAATGACGCGGAAGGCGGCGCCATACAAACCAACTTCTGTTTGTGTTCGTACGAGCGACATAACAAAGAGGTCTCCGCGCAGGTACACTAAATTAAACACAATACAAATGGCAATGGGCCACGAGCGCGTTATGATTTTTTTCCAAATTGCTATTTCAAATTTGAGACCGAGCTTGATAAAACGGCTGCTAGTTATAAGGAGTGTCAGTGTTTGAGCGCCGCCGCCAATAACGATGATACCCATGACCCACAGGAACCCGGCATCAACGGTAATTACAAGCAGAATGCCCGCGAGCATCACTACGCGGCTTATATTCTCCGCAAGTGATGCCCACCACATGCTTAAATGGCGTTGCAAGACGCCCACAAACACCTGGTTGACAGCAATGAAAATAAATGAAAGTGAGGTAAAGATGCTGGCAATTTTTACGAGTGGTGGATAGGGGAAAAACCAGACCATGGCTATGGCTAATCCAAAGAAGATAAGGGCGGACAAGAGCCGTAAACCAAGAATATTTTTTGCAAGACGTTCTTCCTGGGCACCCATTTCAGAAAGCATTTGTGTTGTTACGAGGGTGAGGCCAAAATCAATGAAAATACCAAACATTTGTAAATAGGTGATGGTAGTTGTGTACCAACCAAATTGTTCAACGCCCAAGTAACGTGCCATAAGGGCAAGCGTAAAAACAGCCAGACCAACAGAAATGGCCTTGCCTATGATTTGTGCAAGCGTGTTTTGCAGAATGCGCTTGGTTGCGTTCATGTAGGGTATAGGGTAATAATACCAGATCTTTAGGTATAAAAAAAGTCGTCCCGTCGTTCGCCTTGCCAAAACCCTTATTTTTTGAGAGAATAGAGGGGATAAAACCTCTATGCCAGAACTCAATTTTGCAGAAGAAGAACGTAAGATTCTTGATTACTGGGACGAACACAAAGTTTTCAAAAAATCCGTTGATGAACGCCCGGCTGAACGTGCGTATGTTTTTTATGACGGCCCGCCGTTTGCAACCGGTCTTCCTCATTATGGCAGTTTATTGACTTCCATTATTAAGGATGTTATTCCGCGTTATTGGACCATGAAAGGATATCGTGTCGCACGGCGTTGGGGTTGGGATTGCCACGGCCTCCCTATTGAAAATATTATTGAGAAAAAATTGGGTATTAATTCACGCAAAGAAATTGAAGAGATCGGCATAGACAAATTTTGTGGTGAATGTCGCAATGCCATTTTTAAGTATGACCAAGAGTGGGAGCGCATTATCCGCCGGCTCGCGCGTTGGGTTGATTTTAAGCACTCCTACAAAACCATGGATAATTCGTATATGGAAAGTGTTTGGTGGGCGTTTAAGACCTTACATGATAAAGGTTTGGTGTATAAAGGTACGCGCACAGCATTGTATTGTCCGCGTTGTGAAACGCCGTTGTCCAATTTTGAGATTGCCATGGACAATTCGTACCATGATGTTGAAGACACAAGCGTGTATGTAAAGTTCCGTGCCGGTATACGTGATGTTGAAGGAAAAAAAGTGCCGCGGTATTTTCTTGCTTGGACCACAACACCTTGGACACTCCCGGCAAACAAAGCGCTTGCCGTGCATCCTAAAGAATATTATGTGGAGATTTATGTGCCTTCAAGGGGCGAAGTTTTGGTGTTGGGTAAAAAAATGTTGTTTAAATTTTTTCCTCATGATGGTGAGATTGAATACAGTATTGTGCAGGATGATTTAAATGGCGATGATTTTGCCGGTGAATCATTTGAGCCGCTATATCCGCACGCGGCAACAGGTGATAATGAGAAAGATTTTAAAGTATATGCTGCTGATTTTGTAACCATGGAAGATGGCACGGGTATTGTGCATATTGCACCGGCGTTTGGTGAGGTTGACCATCAGTTGGGCAGTCGTGAAGGGCTTACCATTGAGACAACGGTTGACAGCGCCGGACAATTTAATGAGTTGGTTCCGGATTGGCAGGGTCGCAATGTGTGGGAAGCAAATGAGGATGTGGTAGCGTGGCTTGAAAAAAACGGCGTGCTGTTTAAAGAAGAAAAGATTTTTCACAGCTATCCGTTTTGCTGGCGCTGTGATACCAAACTTTTGTTTTACACGCAAAATGCCTGGTTTATTAATGTTGAGAAAATCAAGAAGGACATGCTAGTGCAGAATGAATTTATTAATTGGTACCCTGGATATTTAAAACACGGGCGTTTTGGCAAGGGCCTTGAAACCGCGCCGGATTGGTGCGTTTCTCGTTCACGATATTGGGGGAGTCCACTACCGGTGTGGGAATGTGATAACTGTGATAAGCGTGATATTGTGGGTTCTATTGATGAGCTCATGCAAAAACCCAATGAGCACAAAATTACCAAAGTAACGTTTGTGCGGCATGGGGAGACGGAGTGGAATGTGGCCAAGCGCACCATGGGCCACACGGATATTCCTTTGAATGAAACGGGAAAGCAACAAGCACGCGATCGTGCTGTTACGCTTGAACCGGACCATTACGTTGTGTTGTATGCTTCTGATTTAACGCGTTGCAAAGAGACGGCTGCTATTCTTAATGAAAAACTTAATTTGCCTGTTTATTTTGATGAACGTTTGCGTGAAAAGCATTGGGGTGATTTTCAGGGCCAAACAGATGAATTCAGAAAAAAATTTTGGAAAGTTGACCCCTCGTATAATGAGGGAGAGACGCTTGAAGAGGTTGAAAAACGTTTGCGTAATTTTCTTGCAGAAATTATTGAAAAACACAAAGGCGAATCCATTATTGCTGTGACCCATGGTGGCGTTAAGCGTGTTGTTAAAAGCATGGCAGAAGGTGAGCCCTATGAAAGCATGATACAGCGTGGCTATAAATCCGGAAATGCAGAAGCAACGGTATATTATTTTTTTGTTGAAGATGACAAGGTGCGTGTACTTGATCTCCATCGTCCTATTATTGATAAAATCACTTTCCAGTGTTCTTGTGGTGGTACCATGCGCCGTATCCCGGAAGTGTTTGACTGCTGGATTGAGTCCGGTTCCATGCCGTATGCTTCTGTGCACTACCCCTTTGAAAACAAAGAATGGTTTGAGAATAATTTTCCCGCGCAGTTTATAACTGAATATATTTCGCAAACGCGCGCGTGGTTTTACGTGGTGCATGTATTGTCAACCGCGCTGTTTGGCAAGCCGGCGTTTACCAATGCTTTGGTGCATGGCATTGTACAAGCAGAGGACGGCAAAAAAATGAGCAAACATCTCAATAACTATCCGGACCCTGAAATGTTGTTTGAAAGATACAGCGTTGATGCGTTGCGATATTATTTGATGAGCTCATCAGTCATGAGCGGCGAGAATCTTAACTTTTCAGAACGTGAAGTTGAAGATGTATATAAAAAAGTGAACATCTTGTTATGGAATGTGTTTACGTTTTGGAAAACCTATGCTCACGCTGCGGATAAGGACAGCACACTTGAAGAAACCATGCCGTCTCGCGGTCATATACTTGACCGGTGGATTTTAGCGCGCCTAGAAGAGCTCATAAAACAGGTTACCCAAAACATGGATAACTATGATTTGGTACGCGCCACGCGCCCTTTGGGAGAATTTATTGCAGATTTTTCACAGTGGTATGTCCGCCGTTCGCGTGAACGTATGAAAGCGGTCCATACCGCGGCGTCTGGCACCCCGGAGTTTGTTGAAGCGCGTGCTGCTACTAACACGTTGCGCTATGTGTTGGGGCGCTTAAGCCAGGTTATTGCTCCTGTTATGCCGTTTTTGGCAGAGCGGTTATATAAAGGTGTCGGTGGCAGTGCGGTGTCAGTACATTTGATTGATTGGCCGGATAAGCGCGGCGAGTATGAAGATATACATTTATTACAGCACATGGGGGCTGCACGCAAGGTTATTGAAATGGGTCTTGCGGTGCGTAGCGAGGCCGGCATAAAAGTGCGTCAACCGCTTGAAAAGTTTGAGATTAAGCGCATAGATATGCCCCAGGAGCTTTTGTCTATTATTGCAGAAGAATTGAATGTGAAGCAGATTTCCATGTCGGAACATTTTAGCGCCGGGCAGGGTTGGGTGAGTAAAGAAGATGGTGTGTTTGGGGTTAACATATTTACTGAACTTACACCAGCATTGCAGCTTGAAGGTATGCTGCGTGAAGTGGTGCGTGGCATTAACCATATGCGTCGCGATGCGGGCCTTGTGATTACTGATGCTATCGTCATATATTATGAAGCAACAGGCGAGGCGCAGAAAATTTTTACGGACAAAGCCGAAGATTTAAAAGTAAGTGTTACCGCGGTCAAACTTGTTGCTGGTAAAAAAGAGGGTCTTGTATCTTCTGACATAAAAATAGATGGCGGTGTGGTGTGGGTTGGTATTGAAAAGAAATGAGTATGCCTATATTGGATAAAACAATGTTCCGCGAATATGACATTCGCGGGCGCGTGGACAAAGAATTGTCTGATGACGCGGTCTTTTTTGTTGCACGGGGATTTGCCACGTTTTTAAAACGCCGTTCAATTGATACGTGCGTGGTGGGGTATGATGGTCGTGAATATTCACCGCGATTGGCAGAAAAAACCATTGAAGGATTATTGCAGAGTGGCATTCATGTTATTGAACTGGGTATGGTTACCACGCCCATTTTATATTTTTCGCAATATCATTTGAAACAAAAAGGCGCAGTCATGGTGACGGCATCGCATAACCCCAATGGTTGGAGCGGGTTGAAACAGGCGTATGATTATTCAACGACACTCGTGCCTGAAGATGTAGAAGAATTGTATCAGATAATTATTGATGAGGATTTTTCAGATGGCGCGGGCACGCGTAAACGTTATGAACAGATTGTTGAGGTATATCAAAAAGATCTTTTAAGTCGTGTTCACATTGATAAAAAGTTTAAAGTGGTTGTTGATGCAGGGAATGGCACCGCCGGTCCAATTAATGTGCCTATTTTGCGCGCTGCCGGCATGGAGGTGATTGAGCAGTGCTGCGACCTTGATTTTTCTTTTCCTAACCATGAGCCCAATCCTTCATCATTGCCGGCTATTGAACATTTGGCCGCGCGCGTGAAGGAAGCTAGCGCGGATATTGGGTTTGGGTTTGATGGCGATGGTGATCGTTTGGGCATTGTTGATGATAAAGGAACCATAGTATGGACAGATAAAGTTTTGATTTTACTTGCACGTGATATTTTAAAAAATAAGCCGGGCGCGCCTATTGTGTTTGATGTAAAATGTACCCAAGCATTGCTTGATGATATTATTGCACACGGTGGCGAGGCAGTGATGTGGAAGACAGGACATTCGCATATAAAAAAAAAGGGTAGAGAAGTTGGGGCTGCGCTCGCGGGTGAACGAAGCGGTCATGTTTTTTTCTTTGACGGTTATTATGGTTTTGACGATGGTTTGTTTGCCGGTTTGAAAGTGCTTGAGTATTTGTCACGTGATATGCGTGCACTGTCTGAAATTTTACACACTGATGTTGCGCAATGGTTTACTTCACCAGTGTGGCAAGCGCCGTGTGATGATAATAAGAAATATAGTGTTGTAGAAAAGTTGACCAAACAATTTAAAGAAGAGTTTGGCAGCGACAAAGTTATTGATGTCAATGGCGCGCGCGTGTATTTTGAGGATGGGTGGGGACTTGTGCGTGCATCATCAAATGTGCCTAGTTTGGTGCTTGTGTTTGAATCCCGCACAGAAGCGGGGTTAAAACGTATTGAACAATTATTCAGAGAACGACTTTCACAATTTTCGGAGGTGGGGAGTGAGTGGGAGTCGGGATAATTTGCATGGATTTTTTAGGGAAAACGGTTACATTAATGGGTTTAGGGATGTATAAAACAGGGAGCGGTGTTGCAGCCGCTCGTTTTTTGGCGCCGCGGGTTAAGAAGCTCATTATTACGGATACAAAATCAAAAAAAGAGTTAACAGGACAAATTAAACTACTTCAGAAATATGAAAATATTGTGTGGCGCTTGGGTGGGCATCGAGAGAGTGATTTTGTCAAAACCGATTGGGTTATTCGCAATCCTGATGTGCCCTCCAGTTCATCTTTTTTGGCTTTAGCGCGTAAACACCATGTGCCTATTGATAATGATATAACATTGTTTTTGGGCTTTCATGGCCTTGAAGAGGCGATAGGTGTAACGGGCACGCGCGGCAAGACCACGACCGTGCATTTGATATATGAAATGCTCAAGCGATTTGATGGCGCAGCATTTATGGCAGGTAATGTTGGTGTTTCGCCACTCACGCAACAAGCGTGGTTTGATCCTGCGCGTCCGGCCGTACTTGAACTCTCATCTTTTTTATTGCATGAATTTGGCACGCGGAAGTTTTCGCCGCATATTGCCGTGTTTACTAATTTGTATCCGGACCATTTGAATAAGTACGCGTCTTTGAAAGAATACGCGGCTGACAAGGAATATATTTTTGCATTTCAAAAAGAAGACGACTGGTTAGTTGCCAATGCGGATGACGCGCATGTGTGCGGCGCTGCCAGGAGAGCACCTGCCCGGGTGCTGTGGTTTTCTGCGCGTCTGGCAGTGAAGGCAGGGGCGTATGTTAAAAATGGTTGGATTGTTTTTTGTTTCGGCGGCAAAGAAGAACGCGTGATACCTTTAAAAGAGTGGCAACTGCGCGGGCAACATAATGTATATAATCTTTTAGGTGCTGTTGCGGCAGCGCGTGTGTATGGTGTGCCAGTGGAATTGATACGGCAAGCAGCGCGTGATTTTAAAGGCGTGCCGTATCGGCTGGAATATGTGCGCACGGTAGACGGTGTGCGATATTATAATGACAGTGCCGCGACATCGCCCGAAGGCGCTATTGCGGCTTTGCGATCATTTCCATCACAAAAAATTGTCTTGATCTCCGGTGGCAACTCAAAGGGGTTGGATTTGGCTGGATTAAATAAAGAAATCAAAAAACACGTACGTGTGCTGATAAAAATGTCAGGTAATGTAAGTGCTGATTTGCCAACCGGTGTTGATGTGCGTGATTTGAAAGAAGCGGTTGAGCTTGCGCACAGTTCTGCGCGCAAAGGCGATGTGGTGCTTTTGTCTCCAGGTTTGACATGGTTACCCACGATTAATGAGTTTAAGCGCGGGGATGAGTTTAAGAAGTTGGTTAGTCATTTGTAATTTTTTTTCAATTAAAAATGCCCGGACGTTGAAGTTCTGGCAGACACAAGGGGGTTTCTGGCGGTTGGCGGAAAGGCATCGGGTGGTGTGCTGGGAGATAACGTCCGGGCGAGTGTGAGAGGGAGGGAACGTGGGAGAGTGAGACGGGCGGCAGGCCACTGTAGTGACCTGCCGCCCCGCGTGCCGACGGCGTCGGCTAGTTCTTCGCCATGAGCGTCTGGCATGTGCCGGGTGAGTGCTTCAGGTTGAACCGACGGTCGGGCCTCAGATGTTGCATTGTCTTCTCCTTGGTCGTCTCGGTCCTCGTTCTGTCCCGCTCGTAGAGGATTGAATCCACTAGAGAAGGAACTAAAGCGAGTATACTCTTCTTTATGGATTTGTCCAACAAATTATCCACAAAGTGTTACCGATGTACCCTTCTAGTACAAAAGTTTGACGTAAAGGCCGCCTTTGATTACAATGAAATATACAAGTAACAACATAATAAACAAGCTATGAAAATCGTGCTTAAGAGTATTGATGATATTTTGGGTTTTGCTCCTTTGACGGTTTTTATTGCGGTAGATGAGGCAGCGGTGCCTGCGGAACTTAAAGAAGTAGATGCACTGTTGGAAGGGCGTCTGAAGCGACTCATGAAAAGTGATGATTTTAAAACCGCTCCTTATGCAAAAGAGTTGCTGTACGCCAATCCCAAAATTGAAGAACCGCGCGTTGTGGTTGTTGGTTTGGGTAAAGGCGCGCAGAGCACATCTCGGGAAACATGGGAGCATGCTGTCGCAAGTGCGACTATGTATTGGCAAAACCGCAAAGTCAATCGTTTTGCGGTGCTTGTGCCGCAGACCATAAAGCGCGTTCTGAAGGCAGAGGCGGGTTTGTTTTTGGCAAAAGGTGTATGGCTTGGCAGTTATGATTTTAATAATTATAAGTCAGACAAAAAAGCGCATGCGCCTGCCGTTACGGAAGTGCTTGTGACAAATGTTGATGTTAAAGAAGCACGGTCGTGGAATAAAATGATCAATGAGGGCGCTGTTATTGGCGAGGCAATCAATATGGCGCGTCAGTTTGGCGATTTGCCACCCATTGAGATGACGCCAACTTATTTGGCGCGTCATGCAGAGACGCTTGCAAAAACATATAAAGGACTCAAAGTAAAAGTGCTTAATAAAGATGAGATAAAAAAATTGGGCATGGGTGCATTTCTTGGTGTCAATGCCGGCGCAACAGAACCGCCCAAGTTTATTATTTTAGAGTGGATGAAGGCACGCAAAAAAAATGTGCAGCCGGTTGTTTTAGTGGGTAAGGGGATCACGTTTGATTCAGGTGGTATTTCCATTAAGCCGTCAGATAAAATGGATGAAATGAAATTTGATATGATGGGCGGTGCTGCGGTTATTGGTGCATTGCGTACCATTGCTGCGCTTGATCTTCCGGTTAATGTGGTCGGGCTCGTTCCAGCAACAGAAAATTTGCCATCAGGTAGTGCGTATCGGCCCGGCGATATTTTGCGCGGCATGGGAGGCAAGACCATTGAAGTGCTTAATACTGATGCTGAAGGTCGTGTCATTTTGTCTGATGCACTTGAGTATGCAAAACGTTACAAGCCGGCTTTGGTTGTTGATGTGGCGACTTTAACGGGCGCCTGCATACACGCTGTTGGAGAAGAGTATGCCGGGTTGTTTACGCGTGATGCGAAAATAAAAAAATGTATTGAGGATGCAGCCGAGATGACTAACGAACCGGTGTGGCAATTACCACTTGATGATTCTCATGTGCATTCCATTAAAAGTTACGTTGCTGATGTTAAAAATATTGGCGAACGTAAGCCCGGCGCTTCAACTGCTGCTGCGTTTTTGGAATTTTTTACTGACTATCCATGGGCGCATTTGGATATTGCAGGGCAGATGGCATATGGCAAACCACAGCCATTTCAACGCCAAGGCGCGCGCGGGTTTGGCGTGCATTTGCTGACGCAGGTGGTGCGCAATTGGTTTAAGGTATGATCAATTATTTACATGGTACCATTATCAGGAAGACACACCAAACCATTACGGTGCTCGTGGGTGGTGTTGGGTATGAGGTGGCTGTTTCGCCCGTATATTTGGTTTCTCTTAATGTGGGTGAAGAAGTGCGTCTTTTCACGCACTTATATATCCGTGAAGACAGCCATGAGTTATATGGTATGCCGGATGAACATTCATTGGTATTTTTTAGGCAATTGATCAGTGTTTCCGGTGTCGGCCCCAAAAGCGCACTCCACATTTTTTCTTTAGGCAGTGTGGAAGACATTAAGAATGCTATTGCACGCGGAGATATTGCCTTTTTAACCAAGGTTTCCGGCATTGGTAAAAAAATAGCAGAGCGTATTGTGGTTGAACTTAAAGAAAAAGTAGGCGTTGCGGGCACGGACGCGCCTTCAGGTGGCGTGCTCGGCGATGTGTTCGATGCTCTTGTGGGTATGGGATATGCAAAACCAGACGCGCGCAGCGCCGTGCAGGCGCTTAAAGATGCGCAAGGCGATGTGCAGACACTTCTTAAAATGGCTTTAAAGTATTTGGCGCACTAAGTATGTACCTCACAGAGGTTAGCAACAAAGACGAGTGGAATCGTTTTATTTTTACAATACCGCGCACGCCGTTTCATCAAACGTGGGAATGGGGTGAACTGGAAGCGTCACGCGGTGAGGCGGTGAAACGGTGGCAGTGGCTTGAAGGCGAGCATATTTTAGCTCAAGCACAAATGTGGTATCACAAAATGCCCGGCGGTTTTTGGTATGCGTATATGCCACGTGGGCCAGTGTTTGCAGATGGTCTTGGCGATGACGTCAAACACACAATCGCACGTGCGTTTGTGCATGAGGTGCAAAAAGAATATGACCCTATTTTTTTATTGTGGGAGCCGTTTGAGGCGCACTCTATGCCTGCTGAATTGCGATGCGTGCGTAATCGTTTGCCACAGCATACTATTTTTATTAATCTTGAACAGTCAGAAGACGCCTTGAGGAGCGCGTTGCATGAAAAGTGGCGTTATAACATTGGACTTGCACAGCGCAAGGGCGTGGAAGTTATTTTTGATGAGCGCGCAGAATTTTTAGAGCATTTTTTTTCTTTATCGGAGCAGACAACACAGCGTAATAATTTCCCCGTGCCCCCGCGGGCGCATTTTAAACAATTGTTTGAAAGTCCTGTACGTACGATTTTGGTTACAGCACAGTTTGAGGGGCGGTCCATTGCTTCAAATGTGCTGCTTGCTGCTGGCGACACAGTAACCTATTTGCATGGCGCTTCCGGAAACGAATTTAGAAATCTCATGGCACCTCATTTATTGCAGTGGCGCGGAATGCTTTGGGCGCGCGAGCAGGGCTTTAGACAGTATGATGTATGGGGAGTGGCGCCAGAGGGGTCTGCTAAAGAACAAGAATGGACTGGAATTACGCGATTCAAGCGTGGGTTTGGTGGTGAAATGCATGTATATCCGGAGGCAAAAAAATATGTTTATAGAGCCATTCCTCATGTTTTGTACTCTCTTTATAGGCGGGAAATATAACAGGTTTGCTTGACATCGGCGTCCTGCGTGTGTAGAATGTCCCCAGCTTGCGTCTTCCGAGGGGGAAGGCGCACATACAAAACCGCAACCGGAGAACCTCCAAATGAGAGAGATCCGTCTGGTCGTGAAGGGAAGCAGGCAGTACGCCAAGGGGCCGTGGAAGGACAACCTGCCCACGGAGGACGGCGATACCGCGGAGGTCACGGCCCTCAACGTGGTCGTGAAGCCGTGCGAGGGGGCCTTCGTGCTCGTGTACGCGTGCGGCAAGCTCGGCCTGCTGCCGCCCAACGCCTTCATGGGCGAGCTCGAGACGGGTGACGTGTTCGTCTGGTGGTGCGAGTGCCTCAAGACCGGCGGCGCGGTGGAGATGCGCCTCAAGCCCAACCAGCGCTTCGGCACCGGCGAGTACAGCCACCTCGCCGGCTTCCCGACGATGGGCACCAGCGAGATCGTGTACGCGTGCGGCACCCACGAGCGCGGCAGCGTCACCATGGTGGAGTTCTACGACTACCGGCCGCGCCGCGTCGGCAACCACATCGCGCTCGGCCGGAAGTGCTTCCTGATGGGCAGCATGGCGCAGGCCTGGGTGGCCGCGCGCAGCGGGGCGGCGATGCCCAAGTCCGCCACGTCCCAGCCGGCGATGGCCGCGGGTGTGGCGTGATGAGCACCAACATCGACGGCACCAACATCATCAAGGTCTTCACCAGCTCGTCCCGGCTCCTGGAGGAGCCGGTGTTCGTCAGCGGCTACCGCTCGCGGGAGGAGAAGCGCGCCGCACGGTGCAAGACGCTGCGCCCTCGCCGCGAGACCGGGAACGGCAAGTTCGACCGCCACACGCGCATGCACGCGCACCGCGGCGCCGTCAACATCGTGCGCTGCTAGCGCGCATCGCACGTGTCGTTCCAGGCGCGCATGAGCTGGCTTCAAGCCCCGTGAGCGCCCAACTGTGGCACGAATTCTTCCCTCTCTATTGCTTGAGAGTGGAGAGTTCGTGCCTTTTTTAATACTTGAAAAAAAGAGATGCGCGGAGTATGATAATAAAACATCGCGCCCATAGCTCAGCTGGATAGAGCATTGGCCTCCGAAGCCAAAGGTCGCACGTTCAAATCGTGCTGGGCGCACTTATTGACTTTTTTTTGTCTCCGGTATACTGTTGTAACAGTTTTTGCAACCCCTGGAGGATACAGATGAGCGACCGTCACTTTGTGGACATGCTGCGAGTCCAGTGGACCGGCAGGAACAGCAGGTTGCTGTGCGCCGGGTTTGACCCACGCATGGACCAGATCCCGGCCGGGGTGCTCGGCCACAACAATACCGCGCGCCTCTTCAACTTCTGCGCGCCTGTGGTGGATGCGCTGGCCAGGCAGGTGTGTGCGTTCAAGCCCAACTTCTGGTTCTGGGCGCGGCATCTGGAAGCGCTCAAGGCGCTCATCGACTACATGCACACGATGGCGCCGGACGTGCCCGTCATCCTGGACTTCAAGTGTGGGGACATCGGCGACACGTGTGAAGAAGCCGCGGCGCTCGCATTTGATGAGCTCGCGGCTGATGCCGTAACCGTGAGCCCGTACGTGGGCCAGAAGGGGCTTGCGCCCTTCCTGAGGCGGCCGGACAAGGGCGTGTTCGTGCTGTGCCGTACCTCCAACCCCGGGTCGGACGAGTTGCAGAAGCAGTTGGTGCGGGTACAGTTTGGCCTGGATGACGAGCGCTACATCCCGTTCTGGGAGTCCGTGGCGCGTCGTGTGGCCGCTACCTGGAACAATCTCGGCAACTGCGGGCTCGTTATTGGTGCCAACCACCCCGACGAGCTCAAGGTCGCGCGTGAGTTGATTGGCGACATGCCCATCCTCATGCCCGGGATCGGTAGCCAGGCCGCGGCGATCGAGCCGGCCATCATGAACGGCCAGACCAGCCATGGCACCGGGCTTGTTGTGAATGTGTCGCGCAAGATGCTCGGTGCGTCCACGGGTCCGGATTACGTGGAGGCGGCGCTGCACGCGGCCATGGACTACAACCATCAGTTCGACCCGTTCCGCCACGAGCAGTGAGCGGGCAATAAAGGAGAAGGTTCGATGAGTTCATTCAGTTGTGTTCAAGATCTGTTGGCCCGTCGACTCTGGGCAGTCGGCGCGGTCAAGGACAAGATGCACCCGGACGCGGTGCAGCGTCCGAGCGGTGAGCGCGGGTTTCTCCTCAAGCTGCATGAGAAGGACCCGGACGCACCGCTCTCGCCCGTGTACTTCAACCTGCGTACGCCGGGCAACCCCAAGCCCGGACCACTGGTGCCCGCGATTGTGGAGATCGCCGGCCGTGCGCTCTATGCACATTGCTATCAGGGTGGGGCGAGTGTCGCGGAGCCAAACTTTCGACTCATCGCAGGCGTGCCCAATGCCGGTGACCCGTTCGCCGACGCATTCGCGGCTGTCTTCAACGAGGATCAAGTGTCCAACGTGCCCATCATCCGTATGGGTAAGCAGACGGCTCCGGACGGTTCGCGGCAGGTGCTCGGCATCACCAACGGCGGCGTGTCCACGGGTAGCAGCGTGTTCCTCGTGGATGACCTCATCACGGGTGCGGACAGCAAGCTGGAGGCCGTGAAGGTCATCCAGAACGCCGGTGGCTGCGTGTACGACGTGGCCGTGCTGCTGGATCGCGAGCAAGGTGGCGCGCAAGAGCTCAGACGGCGTGGCATCAACCTGCACAGCGTGTTCAAGATCAGCGAGCTCCTTGCGTTCTACGCGGTCATCGGTCTCATGGCGCGGGGCACCTACGACGAGATCATGGCCTACATCAAGGCCAACAGCACGGGCTGATCGTGCGCATGGTCGTGAGGATTCACCAGAGGGGATTCAAGCAAGCGTTTCATCATGCGGGGGCAATGGTGGAGCGCTTTTTTCATATACGGCGAGTGTCTCCTGCGCCATCTTTTTCCAAGAATATTTTTTGAGTTGCTCTGCTCCTTTGTGTTGCAATGTTTCACGTATGCTTGGTTCTGTAATTTTTGAAAATACCTGCGCTAATTCTTCTGGCATGCGCGGGTTAAAAAACAAAGCCGCATCTCCCAACACTTCCGGCAGTGATGCGGCGTTTGATGAAATGACAGCTGTGCCATGCGCAAGCGCTTCAAGCGGCGGCAGGCCAAAACCTTCATATAAACTTGGTGTAACAAACGCCATGGCCTGCTGGTAGAGTTGTCTTAATTCTTGTTCAGTTGTCTTACCAAAAAATATTACTTCAGGTGTTGTTTTTTTCTGTAAACGTTTGTAAAAATAATCTGTTTCACCAACAAGCACAAGTTGATACATGCCTTTATTCCATGCTGCAAAACTATATATCAAAAATTCAAGATTTTTGTGCGGATAAGCAGAGCCCACATATAGGAAATAGGGTTTTTGTATGAGCGCGTTTTGTGTTTGTGGATAAAGGTCATGGGGGTCAACACGCTGGCTCTCCGCGTCTTCATACGTTACGCTGATGCGCTCAAGCGGCACTGCGAGTGTTTGTGCAATATCGCGTTTGGAAAATTCAGATACGGTTATAATATGTTGCGCTTCGCGTGTGGCTTTGCGTAATATTTTTTTCAGTATGAATTGTTTGAACCAGTACGTGGGTAGTGCGCGAGTAGTGGCGCGATAACTGCTAAAATGGAGTGGCGTCAAATCGTGTAATGTTACCACAAAATTACCTTTCCACAAAAGTGGTATATTCCAGTGTGGAAAATGGACGACGTGCGGACGAAGGAAATAAAGTATTTTGGGTAATTCTTTTTGTTCTTGAATTCCATACCATGGAATGTCACGCTTGAGAAGATAAAAACGTTTTGAAAGACCGCGGAAGAGGTGCTCATCTTGTGGTAGCGTCAAAAGTGTGAAGTGGTGTCTATGTTCAAGTGTATCAAGAGCATATACCAGTTCACGTATGTAGCGCCCAATGCCGCTGGTGGTTCCTGCAAGCCGCGCGTCTAATAAGATATGCATAGAGTGCTCTTGTTAGTTTGTGGACATCAAAATATCTAGCAATTTTTTAACTGTCGTGTCCCACGTAAATGATTGCGCAAAAGCAATGCGCGCTGCACGAGGATGTAATTCTCCGTGACAGGTCAGATATTCAGGCAACAACTCTGCGAGTTCACCGGGCCGCCACGGGTCAATCAAGAGGGCGTTATCGCCAAACACTTCTCCCATGCTTGATGTGTGCGATACCATCACCGGTGTTCCTTGCGATAATGCCTCAAGAGGAGGGAAGCCAAAACCTTCATAAAAACTGGGGTACACAAAACAAACCGCTGCGGCATAAAGCGCTGGTTTTTCTTCTCTTCCTATATAATCAATATACCATACTTTGTTGTGTTTTGTCCGCAGTGGTGCGCTCCAGCCCTGTTTGCCGGCAATAACAAGTCCCACATCAGACGGGTTCCACAATTCAAACGCGCGCACCAAACTCTCAATATTTTTGCGTGGCTCATTGGTTCCCAAGAAGAGTATAAAACGTTCAGGGAGGTGGTAACGTTCACGCACGGTGCGCACTGCTTCTGGTTGCGCCTGTTTTCTAAACAAAGGATCAAGACCCGGATACGCGACCGTAATATTTTTTTCTTCAATATCGCACAGCGCTTGCAGGTCCTCTTTGGCACTTTTTGATACGACCATAAAATGGTGTGCTGTTTTAAAACTGTGCGGGTATATAAAGCGGTTTAAAAAGCGCATTTTGGCAGAAAAAAATTCAGGGTACAATACGGGAGTGAGATCATGGACAATTTGTAAAAGTTGGGTGTTGGGGTGATATGCGGCAAAGTGAGGATTGGGTGAAATAAACCAATCAAGGTTTTTTAACGTCATAGCATCAATGTGTGGCGTATGCAAAAAAGCAAGCGAAGCATTAAGCAGCTTATTGGGTATGTGCGACGGTTTATGGTGTACGTTTGGTTTGTCATTCCACAGATGCGTCATGTGTGGCGGTACGTGGTAGGCATTGTAAAAAAGATGATACTCATTATGAGTATCTTGTTCAAAGAGTGTGTTCAAAAGGTGGTAGGTGTATTCGCCCACGCCGGTTAGCTGTGCATCAAGCAAGGGGCGAATGTCAACGCCTATGTTCATATGAGTGTTGTCTGACGCAAACCGCGCCGTGTTTCTTCCCACGCATCTTCAACTAGGCGTTTCATATTTTCTTGAAATTGTTTTTTGTTGAATTTTGAGGCATATTCTTTCAGTAATTCAGGACTAAACGTGTGGGGGCTAAAATGAATGAGGACGTCTAATAATGATTCCCAGTTTTGTTCATTAAAGAATACACCGGTTTTGCCCTGTTCGATGGTTTCAGACGCGCCGCCCTCGCGGTAGGCAATAACGGGCCGGCCGGATGCGAGTGATTCAACCGGTGTGATACCAAAGTCCTCAACTTGCGGGTGGATAAAGGCAAGACAGTGGGCGTAGAGTTGTGCTTTTTCATCATCCGTAATATTACCCACAAACGTGATATTGCTACGTGCATTGTTTTTTAATTTTTCTTCTTCAGGGCCTGTGCCGAATACTTTTAATTTTAGATGCGGCAGGCGGTTAAACGTCTTTACGACAATATCAAATCGTTTGTACGCCATAAGTCGGCCGCCGGTCAGATAATAATCTCCGAGCGCTGCCGCAGGTTTGAAGCGGTCGGTTTCAACCGGCGGGTACACAACGCGCGATTCACGCCGATAAAATTTGTGTATGCGACTGCGTACGGTTTCAGAGTTTGCCAAAAACATATCAACGCGGTCTGCCGAAAGTTTGTCATAGAGGCGCAGACGTGAAATGAGCGGTGGCAACACTATGCGTTTGATGAATTTGTTGTACTTTAGATTTTCAATGTATTCGTGCGTTTCAGTCCATAAATAGCGTGGCGGTGTGTGGCAATAACAAATGTGCAAACTACCCGGGCGTGTTAATACACCTTTGGCGAACATACTTGAAGAAGAAAGCACCACATCAAACTCGTCCAAACGATGGCGTTCTGTTGCGGTTGGCATGAGCGGCAGATACCATTGATAATTTTTTTTCACACCCGGCATTTTTTGTATAAATGACGTTCTGACATCTGCGTTTGCAAATTCATTTCTGAATTTGCTGGGATCGTAAAACCAAACAAAAATTGGCGCGTCAGGCCATATTTCATGGAATGCATGAAGGACCTTCTCGGCACCGCCAGATTGGGCGAGATATTCATGTACTAAAGCAATTTTCACACTTCAGAGAGCTTTACGTTTTTTAAGAAGAATGAACGGTGTTTTTAAGAGAATGAACAGATCCATAAGGAGCGACCAATTTTCCACATAAAAGGCATCCAGACGAGCTTCTTCTTCAAACTCCAAGTCGCTGCGGCCCGATATTTGTGCCAAGCCCGTGATGCCGGGTTTAATGGTTAATGATACTTTGTGGCGTTGTGCATAGTGTTCAACTTCACGCGGTTGGTGAGGTCGCGGCCCCACTAAACTCATGGTACCTTCTAGTACATTAAAGAATTGTGGCAATTCGTCAATACTGGTTTTGCGGATGAAATGGCCCACGCGGGTAACACGGGGGTCATTTTTAATCTTGTACACCGGGCCTGCTTTGGTATTTTTTTCTTTAATGAGTTCTTGTTCAAAGGACAACGCTTTTTCTTGTTGTTTGAATTGAGGACCAATGCAATACTGCTGGCGCATGGAACGGAATTTAAAGGTGTTGAACGTACGTCCCTCTTTACCCACGCGTTCATTTTTGAAAATAATAGGGCGTCCGGTTTCAATGAGGATGGCGAGTGCGGTGATTATCATGACAGGACTGGTGATAATTGTCAGCAGCAATCCGCCTATCATATCAACAAACCATTTTATGATACTGCCCCAGCCGCCGAGTTTGGTTTTTTGCAATTCTATGACCGGTACGCCCGCAATGGTGGACACTGCCATGTTAGTTGAGAGCGCTGCAAACAAATCTGCGCTGTATTTAAAGGTAATATGGTTGTTGTTGCACCACTCAATGCAGGCGAGCGCAATTTTTCGGTCAATCGCGGGGTCAGCAACTATGATTTCATCAATGGTTGTTTTTTTCATGATGCGACTAAGTGCATCTTTTGAAAATGATTCAAGCTGTTCTACAATGGCGTAACCAAGTCCTTTGTGTGTTGTAAGTGTTTTTTTTAATACAGCTGCCGCGCCATTTTTTCCTATGAGTACTGTTTGCCGTGCGCCAATACTATTTTTGTATAGTATAATTTTAAAGAGGCGAATAAGAGTGTGGCTTATGATGGTATAGATAATCGCGCAACCCCATGCAACAAGAACGATGAAGCGTGAGTTAAATAATTCGCCGCGAAAAAAAATGTAAATGGTTACTGCGCCCAATGCGGTTCCGCATGCAAGGAATATTTTTCCCACATCTGCTCCCAGTTTGCGGTTGGGATTGATGCTGTAGAGTCCTGCAAAAGCAAAAATAATAAGCCAGCCGAGCGCAACGATAGTAATGAGTGACAGGTACCATGAAGCGCTAAAATTAAAGAGCGGGGTTTTGAGCGCGACAAAATAATCTGAAAAACGAACGGCGTATGCCGTCCATCCGGCCGCTACGAGTGCAACAAAATCAAGCGGTACTTGCAAAAAAGTAAGCACCAGTTCGGATCGCTTCATAAACGAGTAAAACGAGTGAAGACAAATGTTTACATTTGTTTTCCGAGTGAGCGCAGTTTATATGGACGAAGTCCATATGTATAAATAATAACTGTTTTTTGGCAAAAAGTCAACCTTGACAACACAAATTTTTTGTGCTATGCTATTTATGTTCTTTTATAAAGCCGGAGCAATCGCCTTTGTGGTTTAAAAGCCACAGGGGAGGAAAGTCCGAACACCCTTCCCGACTTAGTCGGGATGTCATGACCGTGGGTAACGCCCACCCTTCCCGACTTAGTCGGGAAGAGGGACAGTGCCACAGAGACAATACTAGTGAGAAGGGCACCCGCCGATTCGACGGGTTGCTCGTCCCGACTTAGTCGGGACTCGCAAAAGGTGAAAAGTGTACCGATGTTTTTACTCTCGAGATAAAAGCTACGGTGCTCGCCTCATGGTGACATGAGCGCGTGGTAAACCCGGTTTGGTGCAAGAGCAGCGTTCTCACGTTTGGTGGGTTCGAAAAGGTAGCTCGCATGAGCTGCACAGCAATGCGCAGCCAAGATACATGATTGCGTCCCGACTAAGTCGGGATACAGAATTCGGCTTATGAAGGCCTTATAAGAGAACATTAAAGATACCCCGGCAAGGGGTATTTTTAATTAAATAAGCCCTACTTTTTTGCGTACATCAGTTAAAGTTTTTGCAGCAACCGCATGTGCAGCACGCGCTCCTTCTTCAAGAACGCTCGTAATTTTTTTGTCAGAAAGCGAATGATATTTTTCTTGGAGTGGTTTTAAGAATGCATTGACGGTATCGGCTAAGTCGATTTTAAAAGCGCTGTATCCTGCACCTTTATACTCTTTTTCAAGAGCAGCAATCGCACGGCCCGTGACCGCAGAAAAAATAGTCAACAAATTGGTAAGTGCTGGTTTATCCGCACCACTTTTTATTTCACTGCCGGAATCCGTAACTGCGCGTTTTATTTTTTTCTCAACTGCTTTTGCATCATCAAGTAAAGCAATGGCATGTCCGGGCACCGTTGAACTTTTGCTCATTTTTGCCTGCGGGTTGTCTAATCCCATGATGCGCGCACCGTGTTTGGGGAAATATCCTTCCGGTGCTTTAAACGTTATGCCAAATTGTTCATTAAAACGGCGTGCCAATATACGCGTCAATTCCAAATGTTGCGTTTGATCTTCACCTACCGGCACTAAATCTGTTTGATACAATAAAATATCCGTAGCCATAAGTACGGGATAGGAGAAAAGGCCCACGTTTACGTTCATTTTATGTCGTAACGCTTTATCTTTATACTGTGTCATGCGTTCAAGCTCACTCATTTTGGTTATGGTGCTTAAAATCCATGAGAGCTCCGCATGCTCTGGCACATGTGACTGCACAAAAATGGTTGACTGCGCGGGATCAATGCCGCTTGCGATATAGAGTTTGGCCACCTCAAGCGTTTTGGCGCGCAATATGGCTGGATCTTGCGGTACAGTTAAAGCATGCAAATCTACAATCATGAAAAAATTATGATAGTCGTTTTGCAGCGCTACCCATTGGCGGATGGCGCCAATATAATTGCCAATAGTTAAATTACCGGACGGTTGGATGCCTGAGAGCATTATTTTTTTTGACATAGGTATTTCCTTTAGTATACCAAAAAAATCACTTTTCTACAACAGGAATAAGTTGACCGGAGCACTAAAAACCGATATACTAGGACTAACATTCTATGCTTCAAAATAGACCTAAACCAGTTGTTTTGGCCATTCTTGATGGTTTTGGTGTTGCCCCGGATTCTGAGGGCAATGCCGTAACACGTGCTGAAACTCCCAATATAGACAAATGGTTGCGGATGTATCCGGCCATGACGTTGATTGCATCAGGCAATGAGGTGGGGTTGTCTTGGGGTGAAATGGGAAACAGTGAAGTGGGTCATTTAAATATTGGCGCGGGACGTGTGTATTATCAAACCTTTCCGCGCATTCAAAAAGAAATCAGTACCGGCGAATTTTTTGGGAACAAAGCATTCTTGCAGGCCGTGGAGCATGTGAAAAAAAATAAAAGCGCATTGCATATTGTTGGCATTGTTTCCCCGGGCAATATCCATGGGAGTGAAGAACACGTGTGGGCACTTTTGAAGTTGGCAAAGGATAATGCGCTTAAAGATGTATATGTGCATGCCATTGTGGATGGGCGCGATGCAGCGCGTGATAGTGGTGTGGTATTTGTTGATCGACTTATTGCGAAGATGAAGGAAATAGGTGTGGGTGCGCTTGCATCATTGTCTGGCCGTTATTTTGCCATGGATCGTGATAATCGTTGGGATCGTATTGAAAAGGCCTACCGTGCCATAGCAGAGGCATCCGCAGAACACAGTACTGATGATCCGATTGGGCTCATGAAAGCAGGATATGAGAAGGGTGTCTATGATGAAGAGTTTCCGCCCACGGTTATTTTAAAAAACGGCCAACCAGTAGCGCGCATGAATGACGGGGATGCTGTCATTATTGCCAACTTTCGTGCTGATCGCGCGCGGCAATTGACCGCGGCGTTGGCGTTGCCAAGTTTTGCAAAATTTAATCGTGAACCAGACCATCATAATTTTTTGGTGGTTACTATGACCGAGTATGAGAAAAATTTGCCGGTGGTGGTTGCGTATCCGCCGGTGGTTGTTCGTAACTGTTTAGCAGAAGTCATTAGTAAGCAAGGACTTAAACAGTTTCATGTTGCGGAAACGGAAAAATATGCGCATATCACCTTTTTTTTGAACGGTACTATTGAAGATCCTTTTCCCGGTGAAGACAGAAAAATTATATCATCGCCCCGCGTGGATTCTTATGATCAAAAACCCGAGATGTCAGCACCTGATATCGCTAAGGTGGTTATAGATGCAGTCGCATCTGGTGACTACGATTTTATTGCTGTCAATTTTGCCAATGCCGATATGGTGGGGCACACGGGCGTTTTTGAAGCCACAAAACGTGGTATTGAGGCCCTTGATAAGGCATTGGGTAAAATTGCGGATCATGTGCTTGCAAAAGATGGTGTGCTTATTATGACGGCGGATCATGGTAATGCCGAAAACAAAATTAATTTACAAACTGGTGCTGTGGATAAAGAGCACACCACCAATCCTGTCCCGTTTATTGTTATTGGTAAACAGTATGAAGGGCAGCAAGGTCCGGGTGGCGATGCGCCTGAAGGAGATTTGAGTTTGCTCAAGCCTGTTGGCATGCTTGCCGATGTCGCGCCGACCGTTTTATCTATCATGGGCCTTGAACAGCCCCCTGAAATGATAGGTACGCCTCTCATATAATATATGTACAGCGTTAACGAACGTTTATTGTTGACCCTGCACAAGTGTGCACATCGTAATCATATTTTAGACGCCACAATTCTTTTTATTGCTCGTTTTTTTATTTTTTTTCTTGTGGCAGGTTTCTTTATTATCATGGGAGTTGCGCAACCTGAAGCGCTTCCTTTTGCCACACTTGAGTTTGTTGTGGCGTTTGTGGTCAGTTTGCTTTTTAGTGTTTTGATTGGTTATTGGTATCACATGGAGCGCCCCTGTGAGCGTTCAGATGTAAAGGCATTGTTTAAGCCGTTTCATCACGGTAAGACCTTTCCCTCTGATCACACGACGGTTATTTTTGTATGTGCCGGGTTGCTCGCGCTGTGGGGTATGCCTATTTTTTCACTTGTGATGATTGTCTGCGGGCTGCTGGTGGGCGCGGCACGCGTTATTGCGGGCGTGCATTATCCGGTTGATATTTTTGGAGGAGCACTCTGGGGTTGGTTTGTGGGCGTTCTTGTTGGTATGCTTGGTCAGTGGTTTACATAATATAGTATTTTATATGAAGTGTATTATTTTATGCGGTGGGGTGGGAAAGCGCTTATGGCCTCTTGGCCGGCGTAGCCGACCCAAACAATTTCACACTCTTTTGAATGAGAAGACGTTGTTGCAAGAAACATACGCCCGTTTGCGTAAGCATTTTTCAATGGACGATATTTTTATTTCAACAAGTCGTGATTTTGTTGAAGAAATTAAGCGTGAAATTCCTGCTGTACCTGCGGATCACTATAGTATTGAACCCGCGCGCCGTGACACGGCTGCGGCCATGGGATATGCAGCGCGTTTTCTTTTTCGTTTTGCGCCGCAGGAGCCATGCGTCTTTGTTCCTTCTGATCATTACATTGATGACGCGGTACGATTTTGCAAAACTTTGACCGTAGGTGAAAAATTAATACGTGAATATGGCGTCATGGTTGATATTGGTGTACCTCCTACCGCGCCGTTGACATCACTCGGGTATACGCGTATCGGCAAACGGTTAAAAACTATTGATGGTATTGCTGTGTATCAGTTTGAAGGGCATACGGAAAAACCAAACAAGAGCGTGGCGGCGCGTTACATGAATGCAAAAAATTATTTGTGGCATGCTAATTATTACATGTGGACGCCGGAGAAGTTTTTGAATGCACTTAAACGTTATGTGCCTGCAGTGTACAATGGGCTTTCCAGCATCAGTGCTTATAAACGCATCAAACCTATATCGTTTGATTATGCGGTGACTGAAAAAATGGATTCAGATGATGTATTAATTTTGAAAGCTCCTTTTGCCTGGAGCGATGTGGGGAGCTGGAGTGAAGTGTGGAGTGTTCATCCGGCTAAGACCAAGCAGGGGAACGTGGTGCATGGGAATGTGTATGCACTTAATAGCCGTGATAACATGATACTTTCTTCAGGTAAACGTTTGGTGGCCGTTACCAACGTGCACAATATGATTATCGTTGATACTAATGACGCGCTTTTGGTATGTCCCCAATCATATGCGCAAGAAGTGAAAAAAATTGTTGATTATCTTGAAAAACGAGGCGGACAGTTTATATAACTTGACAAAACCCCAATTTTGTGCTATACTTTAAAGTAATCAAATAATCCCATTTTATGAGAGAACAAGAATCTTCAGAAGCCCGCATTGCGGCAATTAAGGCCGAAATGTTGGCTTTAAAGGGGCAATTGGGCAACGAATCAACGCGCGTGGAGGCCGCGAAAAAGCTTACGGAATACGCCAAACAGCTTGAAGAAATGGGCGTTGTGGAGCGTGATGACAGTCACGATATAGACCACATTCATATTCGTGAAAGGGATATAGAATCTGCAGTGCCTGCAGAAGAAGACCTTGAGGAAGCCGCATAATATTAAAATAAAAAGTGCCCCCTTTGCGGAGGCATTTTTTTATGCTGATCGTTTTTGTGTTTCTTTTTGGACGCGGCGTATGAAGGCGTTTTTTTTCATAATTTTTTGTGTGGCTGGTTTTATTTCACCTTTTGCCGTGCGTTTTCCACGAACACGCACCTGCCAATCACCACCGGTGCGTTCTTTTTCACCCATCACAATCATGTAGGGAATTTTTTGTGTTTCAGCGTTACGAATTTTTTTGCCAATGGTTTCAGACGAGCTGTCTACTTCCACACGGATACCTTTTTCTTTAAGCTGCCGTGCTTCTTCCAACACAAAATCATTGTGCTGGTCAGAAACGCTTAAGAGTGCAACCTGCACCGGAGAGAGCCACACTGGGAATGCGCCTCCGTAATGTTCAATAAGAAAACCGATAAAACGTTCATGCGAACCAAGCGGGGCACGGTGAATAACAGCGCACAGTTTTTTGTTACCATTTTGGTCCGTATAATCCAGATTAAATCGTGTAGGCATGTACAGATCGAGTTGAACAGTTGATATTGCAAATTCCCGGCCCACTGCAGAACGAATAATAAAATCAATTTTAGGTCCGTAAAATGCAGCACCTCCAACGTCGTTAACTGATCGTATACCTGATTTTTCTATTGCGGATCTCATGACGGTTTCTGCTCGATTCCAAAGTTCTTTATCGCCGTGATACTTGTCCCTTTTTGATTCATCAGGGAGACCTATAGTGATATAGTAGTCCTCTTTTCCAAGCCCCAACGCGTTGTAATAATACTCATGAAGTTTGAGAACCGTCAAAAATTCTTCTTCTGCTTGTTCCTGGGTGCAATAAATGTGAGCGTCATTCTGTTGAAGCGCGCGTACTCGCATGATACCAAACAAGGTCCCGGATTGTTCGTATCGGTACACCATGCCATATTCCGCATAGCGTAATGGCAGATTGCGATACGATTTGGGACTTGATTTATAAATCATGTGATGGTGCGGACAATTCATCCCTTTCAAATAGTAATTCTCTCCATCAATATCCATAGGGCTGTACATGTCATCTTTGTAGTACGGTAAATGGCCTGAAATTTCAAAAAGTGTGTGTTTTGCGATGTGTGGTGTTGAAACGCGTTCATACCCCCATTTTTTTTCAGTTTCTTTTGCCCATGTTTCAAGTTCTTCCCTGATGGTGGTTCCTTTTGGTTTCCACAATGGCAAACCAGGGCCTACCTCATCAGCAAATGTAAAAAGATCCAAATCTTGGCCAATCTTACGGTGGTCACGCTTCTTTGCTTCTTCAAGCATGTGCAGGTGTGCGTCCAGTTCTTTTTTGGTGGGGAAGCAGGTGCCGTAAATGCGTGTAAGCATTTTATTTTTTTCATTGCCACGCCAATACGCGCCGGCAACGCTCAACAGTTTGAAATGTTTGAGAGCATTGCGCGGGTGTTCCACATGTCCGCCGCGGCACAAATCCCAATACGCGCCGGATTTATAAAAACTCACCTTGCTGCCGTCTGCAGTAAATTCATCAATGAGCTCATGTTTAAATTCATTGTCTGGATATTCTTTTTTTGCGGCCTGTGCATCAAGTTCATGACGTTCAAATCCTTTCCAGCTTTTTAAGAGTTCGTTCATTTTTTGTTCAAGGGCAGGAAAGTCGGCCTCTGAAATTTTTGTGGCACCAAAGTCAAAATCAAAATAAAAGCCGTTTTCAATGGCAGGACCAATGGTGCGTTTTGCATGTGGCCATAATTCCATGACGGCAGCTGCCAACAAATGAGCGCATGAGTGACGTAGGTTGTCTAAATTTTCTGGCATATAAAATTGTATTTGTTCAGTATATAAAAGTGAAGACGCTCGAGCCTGCGTATTAAATATATGTTATTTGTTTTTCAGAGGCAAACTCGGGGTACGAATTTTCCTCCTCGCGGCTCGGAAAATTGTACCCCTGCGTTTGCAAGAGCAAAAACAAATAACATATATTTACCAGCACGCAAGCCGCGTCTTCACTTTTATATACTGAACAATCGTTGTTTAACTTGAAGTAATTTTGTCAACCAACGTAACCGTAATTTTATCCGGGTTGCTTGGCGCATTTTTAAGCCAACGCGGGAAAAATTCAATGGTTACGGCATCAATACCTGGTACCTGTCCCAGGTAATCTTTAATGTCTTTTGCAGTTTTTCCCACAAAGGCGCTTTGTTGAATAAGCACATTGTCTTTATCAAGGTGCAAAGATCCACTTCGGGTGACAATGAGTCGTGCCTCTTTGTTTCCTTCAGTCAGGGCATCAAAATGCAGCTCTGGAGCAGCGTCCGGAATGGTTAAGGTGAGCCGATTTTGGCCTATTTTTTCTTTTAATTTTGTGTTTGCCCACTCGGTTAACTCACGGGTTTCGTATCCTATGGCAATGATACGCGCTTTTCCGTTTACTGTAAAGACATCAACTTCTTTACCCACTTCTCCTTCTACGGTGATTTCTTGATCTTGCATTTCTACCACTACTCCTGAAAAATCAGGGAGCAACATCTTTGCTTTTTCAGTTACAAAGTCGCGGAAAACCGTGGTAAATTCTTCCTGTGCTCGTTTCACATCCGCTTCACCCAAAATACCAATGCGTTTGACTCCGCCGGTCATAGGTGATTCGTTTTTGGCGTAAATGACTTCCTGTTTGGCTGGAGTTAGGCCCGGTATGGTAAACTGGGTGGGGTTGATATTATTTTTTTCTCCTGTTTGGTCCGCATACACATCTGCCTGTATTGTTCCACGCGCCGGGATGGTAATTGCCGTTTTCAATCTAAAGAGCAATCCGTCTTTGCTTAACAGGCGTGTGGTGGCAACAAGTGGTTGCGCACGATCAGTATCGTTGTAGAGCGTTGCTTTTCCTGCAGCGATACCCGGTTCTTCTCGCACTGACTGCGGGTAAAATTCTTTTGTGTATGTATCCTGCCATACTTGCACTGAACCGCGTATTGAATTTAAGTCATTGCGCTGTTCCGCAACAAGTACCACGGCTTGCGCTTCAATGGTTGCTGGACGAGTTGCCAAGGTGATGGTAACGCGCTTTAAAGACATGAGGTATACCGCTCCAAACAGCAAGAGGGTGAGCCCCAAAAATCCAAACGCTATATTTCTGTAAAATCGTACGTGGGTGTTGTTGGTAGTATCGGATTCTTTTTCATCATCCATGCGGTGTGCTTCCACAATTGGATCCTGCACATCCATGACTACCGCTGCCGGGATCGTTTTTTTAGTCGGCAGTGTTTTTTTGACCACACGTTTTTTTACTGTTGGTTTACGAATCGGTGCTGCAGTTACCACATCAGTTTGTGGTGTGGAAGCTTCAGCTGACTCAATTTTTTTCTTGGGGGGCATGTGAGAGAACTTATAATATATATAGTATACAGAAAAATGAAAGTTTCGGCAACTACTCTGCCACCTTTAACACTTCTGCCAAACTGGTGATACCCTGCAGTGCCTTTAACACGCCGTCTTGCGCCATGGTTATCATGCCATTTTTGATGGCGTTGGCCTCAACCTCATGTTCAGTTATCGCTTCTTTACTGATAAGATCAGCCATTTCCGGTGTTATATCATATATTTCATAAATACCCATGCGTCCTTTGTATCCAAGATTGTCACAACGAGTGCACCCCATAGGACCATAAAAAGTGCTTGTGTCAAAAGCGGGGACTGACAAGCCCGGTGCCACTTCAGCAAAAATATTTTGTAGACGTTCGCGTTGCGTTGTTTCAAGCGCTATGGGTTTTTTGCAGTATTCACACAACTTGCGCACAAGGCGTTGCCCCATGACTGCGCGGAGCGCCGGTGCCAGGAGCGCTGATTTGACTCCGAGCGATAAAAAGCGGGGGAGAGCGCCCGATGCGGTATTGGTGTGGATGGTGGAAAGGATGAGATGTCCGGTGAGCGCTGCATTGATGGCTGTGTCTGCGGTTTCAAAATCACGAATTTCACCGACCATGGCAATATCAGGATCTTGACGCAACATGGCACGCAATCCTTTGGCAAACGTAAAATCTTTTGACGGATCAATTTGGCTTTGACTGACACCTTCCAGTTTGTATTCAACAGGGTCTTCCAAAGTAATGATTTTCACTTTTTGTGTGTTAAGACGTTTTAAAATGGCGTAAAGTGTTGTGGTTTTACCAGAACCCGTGGGGCCGGTCGTTATAATCATGCCATAGGGCATTCCGATGGCTTTTGTGAGTATTTGTTTTGTGTGGTCATTTAAGCCCAGCGCTTCAATGGCTATTTCAGACATGCTTTTGAGTACACGCATAACCACTGATTCACCATGAACCGTGGGGAGTATTGAAACGCGCACGTCAATTTCTCCATCTTGCAATCGAATGGTAAAGCGGCCGTCTTGCGGTTTGTCTGTGACGTTGATTTTAAGCGCTGATACCAGTTTGATGCGGGAAACGATTTTGTCCCAGCGGTCCTTAGGGAGTGTGGCAATATCTTGGAGCACACCGTCCAGGCGAAATCGTACCATAATATGATCTTTTTCGGCCTCAATGTGGATGTCAGACGTGTTCAAGTTAAGCGCGGCTGCAACGGTGAGAGTAACCATGTCTGTGGTTGAAACGATTTCTAATTCTTTTTTGAGTAACTCAAGAGAGTGTATTACTTCTTTAAAGCGGTTAAGATCATCTTCCGTAATGGAGACGCCTTTTTGGATTGCTGCAATGGTGGGGAAGCGGTCATACAGCTTGAGTGCATTGTTAAAACTTTCCTGTGAGACGAGATATACTTTTCCTTCCGCGTGATGACGTTCTTGTAACTGATGGAGTAGCTCATCGATGGCTGGTCGTTCTGGCATGACCGTGCCCAACCGCAGTTGGTCTTGGTTAAATAAAAAACAGACGGCTTGCAACTGTTGCGCTTGTTGTTTGGGTATGAGCATGAGCGCTTCCGCAGCTATGGGGAATGAGCGCAAATCAATGTAGGGCATGGCGTGCGCCGCTGCATTTTTTTCAGTTTCAATTTCGCGTTCTTTAACGCGCACTTGTGCCATCTTTGACTGGAATTTTTCTAGTGTGTCATCAGACGCAATATGCAACAGGGGTTTGTGCCCGGCCGGAGGATTTTGATTGGTTGTGTTTTTGTCCATAAAAAGCAGCTCGTAGGTACGGTGCGAGTTTTATGCTCGTGATGTGTGCGGTATTATTTTCGTGTCCAGTGCAACACCCGGCTTAAAAGTGCGCCGCGGTCCATGTGTAAAAACAAACTGGTCCATGCTGAAACAACCCACGTTGTGTAAGCAGCTATGACAAACCCAATGACCACAAAAAGGAACACTGTGAGCAGTAAAATGGGAATGAGGAGAATGGAGCCGCTTGATAAAAGGTAGAATATGGTGAGAAACGCAAGAGGTACCATGACTAGCACACTGGCTGTTACGGCTATAATCAGCGCCGCTATATTCGCCAAGAGCATGAGTAACCCCGCTTCGCAAGAGACCAACCAGTGTTTGCAAAAAAGTGAGAACGCTTTGTGGATACTTTTTACAAAACCATCCCCATGCAACATAACATAGTTACCGGCGTAGAGACCAATAAATGAGATAATGGTCCCGACGAGGAGTATGAGAATGGTTAGAATCAACGCGCTGCCCCATCTCATGATTTTTTGTCCGGGGTCAACAAATGCTATTAAAGGATAGGTGAGTGAAACAAGGAATCCAAATAAGAGGAACATGCGTAGCACATTGACACCAAAAAGCGGCCAAAAGCGCTCACGTGCAGTGTTCCATGTTTCTTTCAGATCAATATTTTTTTTATTTTTCAAGTATGCGGCTGATGCGGTAATGAGTGTTCCTTGCGCATTTACAAAAAAGTAGAGCAAGAACAAAAAGATGATGGTGCTGGCAACCAGGAGTGAACTGGCCATAGCAACCGCTTTGCCGGGTTGTGAAGCGCTTGTTTCTATAATAGTACTCCAAACGCTTACCAACACATTTGAAGAAGGGGCATATTCAAGCCGCAGGCGGTAGTATGCTTTAATAAGGAACTCAAAAACACTGGCGCTTCCAATGAATGAGGCAAGCAAACCAAACCAGAGCAGTTTTTTGTGGTGCCACATCATGTGCCACGCTTCTTTGAATACTTCTGTGTATAAAGGGCCTTTCATATAATAAAGAGCTTATTAATATAATGTTTGTGCTTCATTAGTATACTCCTTTTGCCTTTTGAAGGCAAACGAAAGTGCATATACTACCGCCGCAACAATGACGTACGCGCCAAACCACCACAGCGTTATGATAGAGACCTTCATGATCTGTTCGGTTAATAGCGCGATTGGTTGTATGCCGAACCATGATTCCGTAGTCGTTTTATTGAGACCGGCGGCCAGTACGCGCTGTAAGGTTGCTCCAAAAAACAAGAGCGGTATGGCACTGATTAACAGGGGAATTGCAAGAAAACGCAGGGCGATTTTTAGACGTTTTCTGAATAAGAGTATCTGCGTAAGAACAATCATAACCATAAGTACACCCAATACGGTTACAACAGTGTTGCCGGTGCGGTATATTGTTTGCGCCTGGAGGAGTTGCTCTGTTTGCTTTTGATTAAATTTAAGATAGGATACTATATCAAGTCGGTCCGGTAATTGTGTGATTGTTTTGGCGTAGGAGTCAACCAATTGTTGAGGCAGGCCCAGTTCATTTGCAAGCGGAAGTATGCGTTTTGAGAGCGTTAGTTTTGCGGCGGTAATGCCAACCTCAAGTTTTAATTGATCCGCAGGCGCTGTGCTGTTAAGCCATGTAAAAATAACAGCAACGTTCTGTTTCAGTTGTTTTTTTATATCTTCAGTTGGCAGTAGTTCTGTGAAGACTATTATTTTTATTTGTTCCTGCGTTTTTGCGGGTATTTTAAGCGTTATGAATGCAGGACGAACATTTTCATTCCAGGCGTTTTCTTTGAGTGTTTCAAAGGGTATTGTATCAATTATGGTGTAAACAAAGTCCGCTGTAGCAACCTGCTTGAAAATAATGCTGTTTGCTGCAAAGGCGGTGGCAATGACGAAAAACAAAAGTGCAAGAATGATGCCAAAAAAATAACGCATAATCAAGTGAGCGAATAAAGATGAGCGCTTGCGCTCAATTTTTTGAGCGAGCGCAGAATATGTCCTTGGATATATGGTAATCCATATATATAGTATTAAACACCATTTTTTAAAGTTGTGCAATAAGATAAAAAACACCCCCGGGTTACGGGAGTGTTTTTGTGCGCGCTTAATTTAGTAGGTTAATGTCTGAACTTCCGGGGAGAGAGGTATACTATTGACTTCTTTGATATTGGTGAGTATTCCATCACTCCACACAACTTGGCCCTGGTTCACTCTGACCGTAAGGCGACTGTTGATTGTGGCATCGGTGGTATCAGCCGTAATGATAAACGTGCGCGATGCGCCAGCTGCAATGAGCGTGTCATTAAATATTCTGTTAGAGGATTCAAATCCAGTGCTCCCTTCATACGTTGACCCTGCGGCCCATGTATTTTCAGCAACTTGATTTGCACTGACTATTGCATCTTTGTAGGCCCTGACACGTCGTGGTTCAGTATGGCGGAACGTTCCGTTGAGGGTGACATCAAGTGTAATGAGTGTGGCGTCATAGGAACCTACATTGGCTGTATTGCTGACCACAATTTTGGCTACTGTTTGTTCCGAGGCGCCGTTAACCGCACGGCTTGGGGTGTCAGCTGCCCATCGCAAACCAAGTTTTGTGCGATAAATGGTCATTGTGTTGGCGTGTTGGCCGGTATTAACACTCTCCTGTTCACCGTACGTGATAGCGTTTTGTCCCAGTGATGCGCCTGAAGCAGCGCCTGATGCGCGTATTGACGGTTGGTTACCGCTGGTTTGCGGGTCATAATCATAAGCGGCAAGGAATATTTGATGCTGCTGACCGGTTTTTGGAACGCCCGATTCTAAAAAGTTTGTAATGTCAGCTTCCACGGTAAAGCGTTTTGTTTGCCCGGCAGCTATGGTCTCTGGTCCGTTAACAAAATTAAAACGTGCAAAAGCGGTTGAGCTTCCTATGGCGTAAAGCGACCCAATCGTGGTACCCATTTGAGCACCCTGTTCGTCAACCAGCCGGATATTTTTAAGCGTAGCAAGATCACGGGCTTCACCTCGTAGAAGATCGCTTATCACAATTTCATCAAGGTTGACAGGTTCCGCGATGCCGGCCGTTATTTGAAACGTGGCCAATGGTACGCGCGTGCTTCCCATAACCAATTGTTGTGATACGGGGGTGTTGGCATCTACAGTCACGCGTAGTGTGCCATTGTTGACGATATAACCGGTTTGTAGATTCACATCAGATTCATTGGAGCTATCGCTGCCTGTGTCAAAACCTGTCGCATAGATCGCGTCCACAGCAATGACCGGGTTGAGCAGTGTTGCAGATGTTGTGGGGTTTGATTTTATGTCAGCGTAAACATCAACTATAAAACTTTCATCTCTGGCTATGCGCAACGCCGGTGACGGATCAAATGTGTATGGGTTTGTTGATACCCCGTTGTTTAATGTGCCTATTGTGTGTCCTATGGGTGTGTTGTTGCGCATGATTTTCAAGTTTTGGAAGTTTGCTCCCACTACAGGACCGTTAGGCGCATCTTTGAGGGCAACACGAGTTATGTCTACAGCTTCACTGCGCGATCCTTGGATGATAAAGGAGGCGATTTTAACGTTTGTCTGGTTTGCGACACCGGTCGGGTTGCTGGAGTTTCGGTCTGCAAATGCAATATTTTTTACCACTGAAATTGTGTTACGTGCGCTTGGTGTTTCCGGCTCTTGCAATTTAAGACGAATAATGGCATAGTCATCTGCTTGAACTACTTGTCCTCTACTGTTTGCCACTCCAGTAAAGCCGATAATATCAACATAAGAAGTTCTTTGAGCCGTGGGAGGGGTCCATGAAAGTTTTGTTGCAATTCCCCATTGTGCACGCCGTGCTAACTGGGTTATGGTGGCAGAGGATGGAACTGTTGTGTTGTTTGCCGGTTCAGAACCCTGTGGATAATTGATTAAAGAAAACGCATAACGGCGATTTTTTACCTGCGCTGATTTTTTTGCCGTTTGAATATAAAAAGCAAATCTGCCTTCTCTTTTAACCTTGTGTGTTTTTATATGTGTCGGGTTGGTACTTGCAATATAATCTGATTGCAAAACGTGAACTGTTTCCGTGAAGCTCCCGATGAGATGTTTTGCTGGCGTTGGGGTTACCGCTGAAGCGGCCATACCCATTGAAGCAAACGCAACAGCCCATGCGAGCGCCACGAGCGTGCTGGTTTTAACTCCGGTTTTGACCACAACTTTGGTTTGCGTTTTGGCCCCCTTTTTAGCTCCTCTGCTTTTTTGTTTTGTTGGCATAGTAATTGAAATAGTATGTATTAGTATACCACGGTCATGTTGCGACTGCAATCATATTAGATTTTTTTACCAGTCCAAGCTCGCACCACTTCTTTAATGTGTATCACATCCACGATAGGACGCCCCCGTAGCATGGAAAGACGGGACTCACAATGTTCTATTGCTTTGACGGTCTCTACAATGTGTTTTCTTATGTTTTTGAGTGCCGCGTTGCCCTGTGTGGCTTTTTCTTTTTTCTTGAGCTCCTCAAGTTTTGTCTGCAATTTTTCAATACGGGTGGGTAGATGTTTGTGGTCATGCTTTACCTGTGTTGCGGCTTTGTTCAGCAAATCAAGCGCATGTTTTGTGCTTCCTTGTTCCACTTTTACTTTGGCAGCGGCTTCATCAATGACATCTATCGCTTTGTCCGGTAGTACGCGTCCTTTAATGTATTTTTCAGAGAGGTCAACAGCAGCTTTAAGTGCTGCGTCGGTGAAGAGTACGTTGTGGTACTCTTCATAATTTTTTTGAACACCTTTGAGGATGGCCAATGTATCGGCTTTGTTGGGCTCCTTGATATCAACCACTTGGAAACGACGCTCCAAACTGGCATCGGGTTTAATAAATTCATCGTATTCTTTGAGAGTAGTGGCGCCGATGAGCTGGAGTTGCCCGCGTGCCAGTGAGGGTTTTAAAATATCGGTAAAGTTGATGGATCCTTCAGTGCCTTTTTGTTCAATGAGCGTGTGAATTTCATCAACAAAAAGAATTATGTCGCGGTTGGACTGTGCAATTTCATTAACGAGTTTGCGGGCGCGTTCTTCAAACTCACCGCGATATTTTGTGCCGGCAAGAATCTCTGCAACTTGGAGTGAGAGCACGCGTTTGTTTTGGAGTACTTCCGGTACATCACCTGTAATAATTTTAAGCGCCAACCCTTCAACAATGGCGGTTTTGCCCACGCCCGGAGGTCCGAGCAATATGGGATTGTTTTTAGTGCGACGTGCAAGAATCTGCGTAACACGGTCGATTTCTTTTTGGCGTCCAATGACCGGATCAAGTTCTCCTTCTTGCTCGCGTTGTGTAAAATCAACGGTGAAAGAATTTAAGATTGGGGTGTTTGATTTTTTACCCCATGTATTACTGGTGCCCGACGATTTTTTGTTTTTTTGCCAAAAATAAAAGGCCAGCACAATACAGGTGGCGGCGAGCGCGAAAAAAGTGTTTGTTGGCGCAAAAGAATCGAACATAGAAAGAACGCCTTTTTTAGTAGGTGATGATTTGTTTGACGAGCGGCAGCCCTTCAACTGTACGTATAACCGCAGTGCCAAAATCAGACCACGTGATGTTGTCTGTATTCAACTCCAATTCTAGACGGTCGCCCGGTGTGGCACCTTGTGTATCCAGTGTTACTATAAAATTTTTTGTTGCATTGTGGGCAATCGTTTGATCAGCCATATCCATGGTGGTTGAAAGGGTCAGCGGTTCACCTTTTTGGAATGTGTGGCTTGCCATTATGTTGTTATCGGCAACGGAGTCCTTGTAGAGGCGGAGCGTTCTGCTAAACGGTGTTGCCATGGTGCTTGATAAAGAGAGGACAATATCTGAAAGAATGGCAGAACGTTCTGTGAAGCTGTCAAATTTTATTTCAAATTTTCCAATGATTTGTTTTTCTCCGCCTTCCTTAAGACCTGCCGGTGTATCGCCTTTCCATGAGGCAGTCATGATTCCGCCCGCTACGGTCATGGGCGCGGCTCGTACCGCAGGTGCCGGGCTGAATGTAAATTGTTCTTGTGTAAGTTTTGTGTGTTGTGCCGATGTTTCTGCATCCGGAATATCTTGTAGCACGGTTTCAAATACGAGTCCGGAGAGCAGGGAGCCGGCTTGGGTGAATGACTTTGTATCCACATCAACATCAAAGGTATACGGTTGTCCGGGATCAATAGAAGCATCTTGAAGAGCAATGTTTGCCTTGAGTGTTGTTGAGTTTAGGAGAGTAGGGGGCGCACTTCCCAACAGATGACCGCTGCTGGTGAGCGTTACGTTGCTTAATGCATTTTTCATCATGTTTCCAGTTGCGGAGTTGCTTTCCCTATTTTTTGATTCAAACGTAACGGTGATGCCTTTGAGTAGTATGCGTTCAAAATTATTGGGGGTCAGTGTGAAACGTGCCACACGGGAAGATGGTTTGCTTACTTCAACCACGTTTGATGCAGGACTTTGTGGGCTTAAGCTTATTTTAATTTCGGCTTGTGTTGCCGGAGTTTCAAGTGGCTGTGTCTCACCCGATGGACTGGTTGGCTGCACTACATAGCGCATGACCGCAAAATCTTTCAGATACAGGCCTGTTTGTAATTGTCCTTTTTCCAAGGTGGTATAGTTGCGGCCGGAAAAAACAAAGATATCAACAACATTGCTTAATTGTGTCGGTTCTTGCGCGTAAGCAGGTGCTTGCCATTCAAATGAGGCAGGTTCTGTAGCAGAGATGGGTAACCACGCTGCTTGTTGGGCGAGTTTTCGCGCTGTTCGTGTTGAGGGTACCGCATCTCCTTGGGGAGATTCTTGTTTGGTGTAGCGCTGGATCACGTAGGCGTAGCGTGATCTAAAATCGGGGTCAGTAACGGTAACTTGTATGGTGTTTTTTGTGTTTTCAGCGATGGTATGAACGGGTGTTTCTGAAAGTCGTGGTAAGGCACGAAACCGGTATGCATCTGTCGCATCCGTTGTTGTGTCTTTAACGGATTCAATGGTGTGCGGGATGAGACGTGGGGCGGTGAGCCCATTTTCTGCGGCGCTCTGCGCGATACTGGCAATAATCACGGAGAAGGCAAGCGCTATGAGTACAATGCCGACGGCAATTCCAAGATCAAAGCCGCTGAATAAATGTAAGGCGCTTGTGTGTGTTTGATTATGATGTGCACGCGCGAGTCGTTTTGTTACGGTGCGTTTTTTTGCAGACGCGTGTTTTACTGTATGTTTTTTGGTTGGCATACAACGTATGTAGTATACCACACAATATATTTCTCACCAATCTTTTTAAAACATTGTTAAGAAATATCGGCGACAGAACATGGCGCGAGGTGCGCACGTATAGTTCTGTCGCCGGACGTCTTGCGTGACGCCGTTTAGGTCAGCGCTTGGGGCGCTTCCAGTGTTCCTGACTGATCAGGCCCACGAACAGGGGGCGCTCGAGGTGCTTGAAGCGCCCGCGCTTGGAGTTGTTGGCCATGACCCACAGGAAGATGGGTCTGCCTCCGTAACCGATCTGCAGCATGGGCGATCCACCCTTGGGCACCAGGGTGGTGGCAACGGCCGCCTTGAGATTGGCGCCGAGTTCGTCCATCTTGTAGTGGATTTCCTGGACCGCCACGGCGATGCGTGCGTTGCTGCTTTCCGGTGCTTTAAATTCAAGTCCCTCCACCCATGAGACACCACCGGTTGACGTAACATCCATCATGGGGAATGTAGCACCTGCGTACTGCTTTGGCTGTCTCGCTTGCCGCTCGCGCATCAGGTGGATGGCAAAGTCGGTCATCTTGAAGGCGGTATGGTTGGTGAGCATGTTTCCGTACCCAACCCCGTCGGTCATGCACGCCTCATAGCCATTTTGGGCTTCCACGCACACAATTTCAATGGAGCTGTTGGCAGCCCTGGCGTGGTAGTACGTCATCCCAGCGCCTTCCGTGAAATACATGGACACAAGCGATATCGTTGCGTCTTGCTCAACCCCGTACTGGTGTTCCTGTGCTTCGCCCGGGGTCTTCCAGGACATGTCCATCTGGAACACCGACCCCACACCAAACGCACCAATCGCGGTAGGGAAGGGCGGCAGAGTGATGCTGGCGCTTGCTTGACGCATGCATGCATTCACCTTGTTCGCCGAGTCCCCCACGCAGACCACGGGCTTGGTGTCCAGATGCTCAAGGTCACGGAAGTAGGCCCATCGATGCTGCTCCAGGAACACATCCTGTGTGCCCTTGTGGGTGCCGCTCGGCGTCATGATGAACCATTCATCCTGTGGCCGGTTCTTGTCGAGCTTCTTGAGGACCGCGTCCAGACCGCTGGCCATGGCGTGCCAGCTCTCCACTGCGGTATGCGTGTCTTCACGCGTGGCCGTGTCTGGCATGTTTGTGAGCAGACAGCTCGTGAAGGTAGTCGCAGCAATGATGACACTGAACATGATGCGCATGGTTGCCTCTTCTTGCGTGTTGGGTTGCATCTGTTATTGCCTGTTTTTTGTCACGCATTGACTGAAACAGGGTGATTTATCTATGTGAGCCGACACATAATTAAATCACCCTGTTTCAGGTTTTGATAAAGGGTATTAACTCCAGAACATACCATAATAGCCATGTACTGTCAAGTAAAGCAGGATAATAAAACCCCATTTTAGGGGGTTTTAGAAATACGATTTAGAAGTCCCATTCGTCATCAGTTTTTTTGGGTTCTTCTTTTTTAGGTACGAGTTTTTGTTCTGTTTCTTCAGGCGCCACTTTTGTTTTAGTTCCTTGTTGTCGTGCACCCACCAGAGCAACAAATTCTTCTTGTTCCAATGTTTCTTTCTCAATGAGTGTTTTAACCAATTTGTCCAAGAGCGATCTTTTGACTTTGAGTATTTTTTCTGCGATAGCCATGCCTTCTTCTATCAGATCTCCGACTTCCTTATCAATCATTTCAGCCCACTTTTCAGAATAGTCGCGCTGTTCGTGGATATCACGGCCCAAAAAAATGAGATCTTCTTGTTCGCCATAGGTGCGCGGTCCCAGTTTTTTGCTCATGCCGTAGCGCGTGACCATGGCGCGCGCTAACTTGGTGGCTTGTTCAAGATCGCTGGACGGGCCGGTTGAAATCGCGTCAAAACCGTACATCATTTTTTCTGTGGCATACCCGCCGAGCGCAACGGCGAGATCAGCGATAAATTCTGCGCGATAGTGATAGCGTTTGTCTTCTTCCGGCATTTTAAGGGTGTACCCGCCGGCGCGGCCGCGTGAGATAATTGAGATTTTGCGTACCGGATCAGCATCAGGTAAAAAGTGCGCTACCAAGGCATGTCCTGCTTCATGGTAGGCGGTCATTTCTTTTTCTTTGGGTGAGATGACACGACTCTTGCGTTCCGGTCCGAGCAACACTTTTTCTACGGACTCCAATATTTCTATTTCTTGTATTTCTTTTTTGTCGCGGCGCACCGCAAGAATGGCCGCTTCATTCAATAGATTGGCAAGATCTGCGCCGCTAAAGCCCGGCGTGCGTTCTGCCACTTTGCGCAAAGAGACATCTTTGGCAAGCGGTTTGTTTTTTGCATGGATTTTAAGAATGGCTTCACGTTCTTGAATATCCGGCTGGTCAAGCACCACACGGCGGTCAAAACGGCCGGGTCGGAGAAGTGCTGGGTCAAGCACATCCGGCCGGTTGGTTGCTGCTATGACAATGACGCCGATGTTGGGGTCAAAACCATCCATTTCAACCAAAATTTGGTTTAAGGTTTGTTCGCGTTCATCGTGGCTGCCACCCAAGCCGGCGCCGCGTCTGCGTCCGACTGCGTCAATTTCATCAATGAATACTATAGCCGGTGCAGTTTTTTTGGCGCGTTGGAAAAGTGAGCGTACACGGGACGCACCTACACCCACAAACATTTCAACAAATTCAGAACCGGACATGTGAAAGAATGGAACATCTGCTTCACCGGCAACGGCTTTGGCAAGCAACGTTTTACCGGTTCCCGGGGAGCCCATCATTAAAACGCCTTTGGGTATTTTAGCGCCCATTTTGGTAAAGCGTTTAGGATCTTTTAAGAAGTCAATAATTTCTTCCAATTCTTTTTTTGCTTCTTCCGAACCGGCTACGTCAGCAAATGTAACTTTATCTTTTTTGTCTTCTGGTTTTTGTTCATGTCCGCCTGACTGGCCAAACCCAAGCGCGCGGTTGTTCATACCTGACACCTGGCGCCCCATAAAATACAACAAGAGTCCAAGGATAATGAGTGGCGCCAAAAACGGCAATAACACGCCAAACCAGTATCCCGCGCCGCGTTCACTTTCTACTTTAATATCAATGGTTGTGAGTTTTTCAGGCGCGATGTTAAAGGGCCCCAAAAGATCTGTGAGCGATTGGGTTTGTTCTTTACGCACTTCATGTTTTTTTTCCGTATCTTTTAAGTCAGCTTCAATAAGCGATCCTTTGACCGTTAATGAAGCAACGTTGTCTTTTTGGATGTGTTGCACGAGCGTACTGATGCCCAATACTTCCGGCGTCTCACGTTTGCTTTGCCCATAGCTTATGGCTGCTGCAATAGCAAACAGAACAAGGAACACGAGGATAAAATTTTTGGTAAATGTTGACATGGGCTTATAATACACCTATACACAAGGCCCTGTCAAAAAGACAGGGCCTTTATGTTATGAGGGCTGCGCGTCAGGCGCAGGTGTTTCTTCAGAAGAGGTTTTTTCACTCGGTTTTTTTGTTTGTGCTTTTGGCTGTACTCCGGCGATGCGCAGTCCCAGGCGATGCGCTGCCGGTTCCAAGTTAACCACTTCAAAGTCAAACTGTTCGCCGGGTTTGGCAAAGTCATTGATGTTTTCAACCGTGTCGTCGGAGAGTTCACTCACATGTGCAAGACCGTGAATGTCTTTGTCAAGTTCAACAAACAAACCAAACGGGTTCACTTTGAGTACGGTACCGCGTACAACCTGTCCTGCTTTGTAGCGTTCAGACACGCTGCGCCAAGGGTCTTCAATAAGACGCTTTAGGGATAAGAAGATTTTTGATCCATCAATCTGAATGATTTGCGCGCGCACGTGGTTGCCAATGGCTACCACGTCAGACGGGTGGTCAATGCGTTGCCACGCAAGTTCAGAAATGTGAATGAGACCTTCCAGCCCATCGCCAAAACGCACAAACGCGCCAAAGCCGGTGATGGCCGTGATGTCGCCTTCAATGATGTCGCCGACTTTGTAGGCGGAGATGACTTCATGCTGCTCTTCTTCCCAGACATTTTTTTCAGAGAAGATAAGTTTGTTTTCACGTTCATTGGCATCAAGCACTTTGACTTTCATTTCTTTGCCCACAAACGAGCGGAGTTCTTCCAAGATTTTTGTTTTATCGCCGCCTTGCACGCGCGGATAATTTTGCGGGCTCAATTGTGAGACCGGCAAAAAACCAACCACGCCGTTTAAGGTCGCCAAGAGCCCACCTTTATTTGCTTCAGTAATTTTAACATTGAGTGTTTCTTTGCTGTCAACCAATGCGCGGAGCGCATCCCATGCGCGCATGGAACCGGCCACGCGGAAGGAAAGTTCAACTTCAGCGTTTTCATTATCAAGGTCAAGCACGAGTGCTTCAACATCGTCGCCCACTTTGAGCGCGGCGGTGCGGCGCGGATCATCGTAAAATTCTTTTCCACGAACCACACCTACGGCAATGCCGTTGATGTCAACGCGTACTTCATTGCTGGCAACGGAAAGAATTTTTCCGGCAATGGCGTCGCCTACTTTGGGGAGGCCCACAAAGTGTTCTTGGAGGAGCTCTTTAAAGTTAGTTGCTTCTGTCATAGAGAGTTGAAAAAAGGCCTTTAAAGGCCAAACAATATATGTTAGCCCGTTCTAGCGTTTTTTATGCTAGAGGAGCCCCGGAGGGGTGAATAAGTAAGATGGTGATAGTATATATATAAGGAGGGGGGGTGTCAAGCCCACTTGACTTTTGGTTAGGGTTGTAGTATATTTTAATGCTCCCAGCTTTCCTTGGCATACTTATTGGTGTGTGAAGGAAGGCCGGGAATCCCTCCCGGTCAGTAGGGTAAGCTTCTCACGTGAGAGGTAAGCCCTAAGGGGAACGAAAGTGAAGAACCCGATTGATCAGTGGGCCGAGTTCGCAGGCGCGGAAGGACGTGAATTACAACGTCACGTCCGTGAATCTCGGCGTCACCGAGGAGCCGGACAACCGGCCGCTCGCCCTTGCCCACCCCAACAAGCTGCTGACGACCAAGCAGGTGTTGGGGTACATCGGCAAGTGCCAGCAGCAGCCGGAGAGCCCGGAGCACCTCGTCCGGTACGCCATCGAGCACCCGGAGGCCGGCCTCGAGTACCCGATCGCGGCGCTCGGCAGGTTCTGGGTGCGCTCGGGCTGCGGCCGCTCCTGCCTGGTGCTCGGCGGTGACGAGGGTCGGCGTGGCCTCAGCCTGGGTTTGGCGGGCGGCTTCAGGTGGGGCGAGGACTGCCGGTTTCTCGTTTCGGAGGTCCCCCGCAAGTAGTAGCACTCGGTCCCTTGGCTTTCGGTGATACCGTTACCTTTCTGGCGCCTGAAAAGGTGTTTTTTTGTGTTTGTTGTGCTAAAATAAAGTACTTTAACTAGTTAAACTAGACCGTATGCTAAAAAAAACACTGCCCACATTGCCCGGAATGTAGAAGTTCAGAGACGATAAAGAAAGGTGCGCGCAATGGTTGTAATCGTTATCATTGCAAAACGTGCCATCAGTGGTTTAAGGTTGATCACAGGAAAAAAGATATACCACTTTGGATTCCACACATAGATGGTATTCCATTCCGGAAACTGGGAGATGCATATGGACTCTCCGGCAAACAAGCATACGTGCGTGTGTTTGATGAATTGAAATTATTGCCGGACAATATCGAGATTACAAGACAATTTTGTAAATACACATCCGGCATTTTAATCATGGACGGCAAGTACATTAAAGTCCGTGGATACAAACAAAAGATACCCTTCATCTATGGCGTTGACTACGAAACCCATGACATCCTTTTTGGCATCGTGGCTCCTGCAGAAGATGAAACATCTTTTCTCATCTTTTTTAAAACACTCAAAGAATTGAATTACCCGTTGAGAGTCGTCGTAGCCGACGACAGAACTTCGCTACCCTTAGCCCTAAAACAGGTGTTTCCTGAAGTACCGTTGCAGCTGTGTTTAAATCATTATTTGGAAAATATCAGAAACCTTTTACACATACGCACTGACGAAACTCACCGACACTTTTTTAACTCACTCAAGAAGCATATCTTTGGTGAATATGAGCATGATGAAACATTAAACAAAGCGCTCCATCATGTCTGGGACGAACGAGGCGAGAACATGCCCATCCGCCAAGCGATCCTTCTTCAGATCCACAAAAGAAGAAAAGAATTGTTTGTCTACAAAACAATTTCAAACTGTCCCGATAACACGAACCTCATTGAACTCTTTAACTCACACTTCAACGCGAGACTCAAATCACTGAAAGGTTTTAAAACAAAAGAGCACACCAAGCTCTGGCTTAATGGTCTTCTTATCCGCAGACGAACAAAACCCTTCACCGACTGTAGATTAAAATTCAAACACCTCAACGGCAAATGTTCTCTAGAGGTGAGTATAAAAAAACAGGCACCGTGGCCTGAAATTCTTGGTTTAAAAGCGCCAGAAAGGTAACGGTAACGCTTTCGGTCAGGGACCTTGGATCCTTGGAGCGCTGCAAAAGAGCGCATGCAATATACCAAAACACCGGTGTCCTGCATGCGCTCTTCTTAAATTTGTGATAAAACGATTGCACACCAAACAAACAGTTGACGAATACCTCCTTTTCGGAGTACAATTGAGCATATCATATGAATATACAATGGTTTGGAAACAGCTGTTTTCGCATCCAAACAAAGCACCACGGCGAGCCCGTGGATATGGTTATTGACTCATACAAACCGGCTAACGGTGATTTTCCGCGCAATCTTTCCACTAATATCGCTCTGTTTACCCACGGCGCGGACGGTACGGTTACGTTGTCCGATGAACCCATGGTCATTGAAACGCCGGGTGAATATGAAACCAAAGGCATTTTTATTTACGCGTATCCGGTTGCAAGCGGATTGATTTTTTATTTTGAATCAGAGCAAGTGACGTGTGCACATTTGGGGTATGTGAATAAAGAGTTGACTGATAAAGAATTGGAATTGGTTGGCGAAGCGGATATTCTTATGGTGCCGGTTGGCGGTGGGGATGCGGCTGATGCATCAACTGCCGTGAAGATTGTTACACAAATTGAACCGCGTATTGTTATTCCCATGTGCTATCATTCCGCAGCAGGTGAGACCTGGGATAAACTTGAAAAGTTTAGCAAAGCACTTGGGTTGCCTGGTGTGACACCGGACAAAAAATTTAAAGTCACCAAAAAAGAATTGCCTGAAGAGGAAACAAAACTCGTAATTATTGAGCGCAGTTAAGGTATGTCAGACGAACAAAAAGAACTTATTGGAAAAATTCAACCCATGCCGCTCGTGGATGAAATGCGCGAGTCCTATTTGGATTATGCCATGAGCGTTATTGTTTCTCGTGCTTTGCCGGATGTCCGTGATGGGTTGAAGCCGGTGCACCGCAGAATTTTGTATGCCATGAGCACCATTGGTTTGCATCCTAGCGCCAAGTTTAGAAAGTCCGCTACCATTGTTGGTGAGGTTATTGGTAAATACCACCCGCACGGAGATACGGCTGTATATGATTCTATGGTACGTTTGGCGCAGGATTTTTCCATGCGCTATCCACTGGTGTGGGGACAGGGAAACTTTGGTAGCATGGATGGCGATGCGCCTGCCGCTTACCGTTACACAGAAGCCAAGATGACTCATTTGGCAGAAGAGGTTATTGCTGATCTTGAAAAAAATACGGTTGACATGATTCCTAATTTTGATGGTTCGCTTAAACAGCCGTCAGTCATGCCTACTAAAGTTCCACAATTGTTGCTGAACGGCACCTTGGGTATTGCGGTTGGTATGGCAACTGATATTCCGCCGCACAACTTTACAGAACTGTCTGACGCATTAATTGCCATTATTGAAAATCCTGATGTTGATGTGAGCGATTTGATGCAATATGTCAAAGGCCCTGATTTTCCGACCGGTGGTATTATTTACAATAAAAAAGATATTGAGGCCACCTATGCCACGGGTCGCGGGCCTATTGTGATTCGCGCCAAGACCGACATTGTTGAAAACAAAAATGGTACGCACAGCATTATTGTTTCTGAAGTGCCTTACCGCGTGAACAAGGCCACATTGATTGAAAAAATTGCAGATTTGGTTCAGGAAAAGAAGATTGAAGAAATTAAGGACTTGCGCGATGAGTCAAACAAAGACGGCGTGCGCATTGTGATTGAACTTAAAAAAGATGCGTATCCCAAAAAAGTATTGAACCGTTTGTTTAAACTTACGCAATTGCAGGACACCTTTCACGTCAACATGCTTGCGCTTGTGGATGGCATCCAGCCGCGCGTGTTGAATTTGAAAATGATGCTTGAGGAATTTATCAAACATCGTGAAGTGGTCATTCGCCGTCGCACTGAATTTGAATTGGAAAAGGCGCGTGAGCGTGCGCATATTTTGGAAGGGTTACATAAGGCATTGAGCAAAATTGATGCGGTTATTGAGACCATTAAAAAATCAAAAGATCGTGATCAAGCGCGCATCAACTTGATGGATAAGTTTAAATTTACAGAGCGTCAGGCCGTTGCCATTTTGGAAATGCGTTTGCAAAGTTTGGCTAACCTTGAACGTCAGAAAATTGAAGATGAATTAAAAGAAAAGTTGGCGCTTATAAAAGAACTTGAAACTATCTTATCATCACGTAAAACAATTCTTGCTGTGGTCAAAAAAGAAATTAAAGAGATGAAAGAAAAGTATGGAGATGAGCGGCGCACGCAGGTCATGTCCTATGGTGTTAAAGAATTTTCCATTGAGGATTTGGTGCCCAATGAATCAACTCTCGTCATGCGTACACGCGACGGGTATATTAAGCGTCTGCCGCCTGACACGTTCCGCCAACAAGGACGCGGCGGCAAAGGTATTGTTGGTTTGACCACCAAAGAAGAAGATGTGGTTGACCAGATGATCGCTACTAATACGCATGATGATCTATTGTTTTTTACCAACCGCGGCCGTGTGTTCCAGTTGAAAGCGCATGAGATTCCTCAAACATCGCGCACGGCTAAGGGCCAAGCACTCGTAAACTTTTTGCAATTGGCGCCCAATGAAAAAGTAAGTTGTGTTATTTCCTTGAATGATATTTCTGGCTTCAAGTATTTAGTCATGGTAACCACTAAAGGCACGATTAAAAAAGTTGATATTAGTGCGTTTGAAAATGTGCGTCGTTCAGGATTGATCGCGCTTAAATTAAAAGAAGGCGATGATTTGGAGTGGGTGCGCCCGTCAACCGGGTCAGATGAAATTATGCTCGTATCAACGCTCGGGCAGGCCATTCGTTTTTCTGAAAAAGGTGTGCGCGCCATGGGCCGCACTGCGGGTGGTGTGCGTGGTATGCGTTTGAAAGATAAAGATCAAATTGTCGGTATGGATGTGGTAGACAGCAAACTCGTCAGTAAGGGTGCGCTTGAAACCTTGGTTATTTCTGAAAATGGTTTGGGCAAGCGCACAGCCATTAAAGAGTACAAGGTGCAAGGACGCGGCGGTTCCGGGATTAAGACCGCAAATGTTACGGAAAAAACCGGCCGTTTGGTTTCCATGAAAGTGGTTAACAAAGATGATGAAAGCGATTTGCTCTTGATTTCATTAAAAGGGCAAACCATTCGCTTGCCCTTTAAGTCAGTGCCTACGCTCGGTCGTGCTACGCAGGGTGTGCGCGTTATGCGGTTTAAATCAGAAGGGGATACGGTGGCCAGTGTAACCCTTATATAGTGTTTTTTAAGGGGACCTTGCAAAAAAAGCTCGCATCTGCTATAGTACAGCCACTTTAAAAATATCTATGGCCAATCCATCAAAGAAATTAAGCAAACAGTCGGCGCGCACCCGTGCCGCTCATTTTGCTTTGCATGCGCCTACACTTGCAACCTGTTCGCAATGCGGCGCTGCCCGGCGTACGCATACCGCCTGTCCTTCCTGCGGCTCGTATCGCGGTAAGCGAACATCGGCCAAAAAAGTTTGATTTTAACGCAGAACTGCGGTACAGTTTAACTACTAGTTCTTTCCTTGTATGTCCAGTAGACATGTAGCACGAACGGTTGCGCTTCAATCCCTCTATGAATGGGATTTTAATGGCAAACACTCGGCCATTTTGCCGGCCATTCTTCAACGTAATGTGCAAGAGTTTGCAACAGGTGTAAAGGATACCAGTTTTGTAAAAACTATTATTGACGGTGTGTTGGATAACCTCGACGCTATTGATGCACTTATTGTCCACTACGCGCCTGAATGGCCTCTTGAACAAATTACCACTATTGATCGCAATGTGTTGCGCATTGGTATTTTTGAATTAAAAATGAATCCTGATATTCCGGCTAAGGTTGCCATTAATGAGGCCATTGAAGTTGCCAAGGCGTATGGCGGAATGGCATCAGGCAGGTTTGTGAATGGAGTGTTGGGCGCCATTTACAAAGATATGGTGGCCAAAGGGGAGCTTAAAGAAATTGATAAACAAAAAGAAGCAGTATGAACGGCGATGAAAAAAATTTTCATGAACTTGAGGAAAAAATTGGCGTTACGTTTAAGTCGCTTAATGTTTTGCGTCAGGCCTTGGTGCACCGTTCATTTTTAAATGAGCATCATGATTTTGAATTAAGCAACAATGAACGCCTTGAATTTTTGGGCGATGCGGTGCTGGAACTGGTGGTTACAGAATTTTTATTTCAAAATTACCTGAACCCGGAAGGTGAGTTGACCAACTGGCGCGCCGCGCTTGTCAACTCAGACATGTTGTCATCGGTTGCTCACGAAATTGGTATTGAATCGTTTTTGTACCTTTCACGCGGTGAGGCGCAGGACGCGGGTACCAAAGCGCGTGAATATATTTTGGCAAACGCCATGGAAGCTGTTATCGGCGCTATTTATATTGATTTGGGTTGGGACATGGCAAAGCAATTTGTGACACGATGGATTTTAGTAAAGCTTCCGGAGATTTTGGAATTGGGGTTGCACATGGATCCCAAGTCCCGCTTCCAAGAAGCAGCGCAAGAGTTTGTGGGCGCCACACCAACGTATCGCGTTCTTGAAGAAGAGGGGCCGGATCATGCAAAACATTTTAAGGTGGGTGTGTATCTGGATAAAGAAATGATTGCCGAGGGGGAAGGTTCAAGTAAGCAGGAGGCGCAAGTGGAAGCCGCGGAGCGCGCTTTGAAGATCAAAGAATGGAAAGGGCCGCGTGTTAATATCATGCAAAAAACTTCTGATGTGCCCAAGCACGCATAATTTTTATAATGACGGGTCGGTAGCTCAGTTGGTAGAGCAAGTGCCTCTTAAGCACAAGGTCCTGGGTTCGAATCCCAGCCGACCCACCATTCCCCCGCAGGCTGGGGATTTTTCAAAAGCACCCGTAGCTCAACGGATAGAGCGCTGGTCTTCGGAACCAGTAATGGGGGTTCGATTCCCTCCGGGTGCACCAGAAATAACTTCTGTTTGACAAGTGCATAAAACTGCCGTATCATTAATTTATAGATACACTAATTTTTAACCATGCTCTATATGCCCTCCTTGTTTTCAAAAAGTGTTGAAGAAATTGAACACAAAAATGATTCAGATAGCGATCAAGTTGATACCGTGGTAGGGCCGTCAGTTGTAGTTGAAGGCGATTTTGTCAGCCACGGTAATATTGTGGTAAAAGGTGTAGTTTCTGGCAACGTGAAAACAAGCCAGCATTTGTTGGTTGAAGAAGGCGCTAAAATTATGGCGCACGTCAAAGCGCGCAGCGCCAAGGTCGCCGGTGAAGTCAGGGGCAATATTAAAGTCAAAGATACGCTTGAGCTGACCGCAACCGCAAAAGTACTCGGTGATGTTGAATGTGGGACGTTGATTGTGGCGGGTGGCGCTGGTATTAATGGAAAATGTACAACGCTTGCTGTTGATTTTTCTTCGCTTAAAGAAACAAACAAAGAGGACAAGAAAATTTTAGGTCTTCGTAAAAAATCAAAGATTGAGCTTGCGGGGTTTGAAGAGCAGCAACCTATGGCGAGCGTCTAACACTCTTGCACGTTATGTACGTGTACCTGTATGATCCAGCGCTCAAAGAGAAGCGCTTTCAGTCAATTATGAAGACGGTAGAAAACCGTCTTACTGATTTTGGTATCACAGGTCGCATCATTCGTTTGACTCCCTTTACCAATGCCAAGCCCATTATTGAAGATGAAGTTGCGCGCGGCTCCAAGACATTTGTGATTGTGGGCAATGACACTACCTTTGGTCATATTATGTCAAGCTCTGCGGCATTGCCCGTGACGTTTGGTTATATTCCAGTGGGAGATGACAGCGCGGTTGCGCATAGTTTGGGTATTCCTTTGAATGCTCCGGCGGTGGATGTGTTGTCCGCGCGCAAAATAGAGCCGCTTGATATTGGCTGGATGAACAATCGTTATTTTATCTCTCGTATTGAAATTGAGCCCGCGCCTTTGTCTGTTGAGTACGATGCGCAATTTCGTGTGCGTGCGCGTGACGGTGAGATGGGGGTGACCATTTGTAATCTACTGCCGTTTCAAGGAGCGCATTTGGGTGCGCGTGATCACGTGGTTCATCCGCAGGATGTCCAGCTTGATGCATTTCTTGAGCCGGTTGAAAAGAAGCGTTGGTTTCGCAAACGCGTTACTACACAGGCGGCCAGTATTTTTCCGTTTCGTGAAATGGTCATACGCGGCCGCAGACCGTTTACGGTTGTTGCCGATGGCAGGCACTCAAAAGAGATTTCATTGTCCATAAAATTGGCGGACGTGAAGCTCAAAATGGTTGTGGGAAAGGAGCGGATGTTTGGGTTGTCTTAATTTTGATTTTTTTGTGGAGGGCTTGAAATGTGCGGTGGGCTTGAAAAAAAATGAAATGTTTTGTATAGTAATCACGTTTGCACGCGCGCGGGTGGTGAAACTGGTAAACACACCAGCTTGAGGGGCTGGTGCTCGCAAGAGCTTGGAGGTTCAAGTCCTCTCCCGCGCACCAAATGCATCCGCTATTAGTGGACTGCTTTTTCATGGGCTCGTAGCTCAGCTGGTTAGAGCGTCTCGCTTACACCGAGAAGGTCCACCGTTCGAATCGGTGCGGGCCCACCATTGTTTGACTCTTTGTTTTTGGGTATACTAGAGGGGTAACACTATGAAAATCTTCTTCATGATTTTGGCTGTTGTGGTAGGGGCGATTTTGATAATCAAAACCGAATGGTTTCTTGAAAACTTCGGCCGTATTGCCTGGGCTGATGAACATCTCGGCAGCGAAGGCGGCAGTCGTCTCATGTATAAATTAATTGGTCTCGCCATGATTTTGGTTAGTTTACTTGTATTTACGGGTGGTGTGCAAAAAATTATTATTGGTATTTTTGGACCGCTTTTGGGTGGTGTTTAAAAGTATATGCAAACACACGGAGCACTTGGTATCGAACCAAAGGCACTCATGGACCTTGCCGGTATCCAAGAGGGACATCGTGTGGCTGATTTGGGATGTGGAAGCCACGGCGCTTTTGTGTTTGAAGCTGCGCGTCGTATTGGGAAAAGTGGCCGTGTCTACGCAGTTGATATTCAGAAGCGGGTTTTGGAAGCCATAGCCAGCAAACGCAAGATTTGGCCAACCACTGGACAAATAGAGCTCGTTTGGTCTAATCTTGAGAAGTATGGGGCTACCACTATACCCGCCGGCAGTTTGGACGTGGCATTTCTCATTAATGTGTTAAATCAATCACCCCATCATGATGCCATTCTTAAAGAGGCCGCGCGCTTGCTACGTCCGGGCGGGGTGCTTTTGGTGGTTGACTGGGAACGGTTAGATGCCCCGTTTGCGCCCAAAGGATGTTGTGTTGCAAGCCCTGACGAGCTCAAGCAATACACACAAGTTGCACATTTGCAATGTGATTCGTCTTTTGTTTCGAGTCCTTATCATTTTGGTCTTCGTTTCATTAAACAAGAAGAGGTTGTATAACCTCCATAACAACTATGCAATTAAATATCGCATCGCTTTTGACGCTTGATTATTGGTTTGGTCAGCCGCCATCATTCAGAAGTACAACGCTCTTGGTGTACCTGCTTGTGCTTGGTCTTTTGTTCTTGTTGGGTATTGTCTGCAAAGTTATTGCAAGCAAGCAGACATTGCCCGGTGTGCGGCGCAGTTTGTTTCGGCGTTTCGGTACATGGGCGATTATCGGAGCGTTACTTGGAATGATGTTTGTATTTTTCCGTTACGAATACATTCCTTTTTTGAGTAACCGGTTTTGGTTTGGGTTATGGTTTATTGGAATGGTGCTGTGGGCAGTGTCTTTAGGACGCGCCATGAAAATACGTATGAGTCGCGTTGAGTCAGCGGTTGCTCTTGATCCGTTTTTGCCAAAATCTAAAAAGTAAGATATGGCACAAGGGGGGAATACAAAGTTAACATTGGGACGATGGGGGGAAGAGCAGGCCGCGCACTATATTCGCGGGTTAGGGTTTAATGTGCTTGAGCGAAATTTTTTTGCACGCGTGGGGGAGTTAGATATTGTTGCGCAGCGTCATGGAGTGTTAAATTTTTTTGAAGTGAAGACGCGGCGCAATGCCTCGCATGGTACGCATGAGAGCGTAACGGCTGGCAAGCGGCATCGCTTTGCATGTGCGGTTCGTGTGTACTTGCAGCGCAGGCGTGTTCCCCATGATCATCCATGTCAGTGTGGTGTCATTACCGTGGTTGGTTTCCCGGGCGGGCCGTGTGCCATTACGCTGTGGTATTTATCCACCTTTGATTTGACATGGTTTTGAGGCCGTGTTATACTATGTCCAAGCTGTTCTAGTATGAACTGCTTTTTTTTTACTATTTTTCCTTCATTATGTCAGAAGTCACAAAAGCAATAAAACAAATTTGCGATGAAAAAGGTCTCAATTACGAGGTTGTTTTGGACGCGCTTCAAGCAGCGATGGCCGCAGCGTATCGTAAGGATTATGGCAACAAGATGCAGAATATTGAGGTCAAATTTGACCCTGATACCGGAGCCATGCAGGTGTGGGATGTCAAAGAAGTGGCGGAAGATATGGACCTTGAAAAGGTGCAGACCGATTTTGATGCTTGGGTCGCGCGCAAAGAAGCTGCGGAAGCAAAGGGCGAGGCGTTTACTGAAGAAGAGCCGGTTCGTTTTAATGGTAAAGTGCAAATTCTTTTAACTGAAGCGCGTGCCATTAATTCTGAAATTAACGTGGGCGAAACGCTCCGTCAGGAGCTTCCGGTGCCAGGTGATTTTGGCCGCATGGCAGCTCAAACCGCCAAGCAAGTCATCATGCAAAAATTGCGTGAAGCAGAACGCCAAACCACATTTGATGCCTTTAAGGGTCAAGAAGGTGAGATTATTGTGGGTACGGTTCAACGCCGTGAAGGTAGAGGAGTCATTATTGATTTGGGTAAAGTAAGCGGTTTTATTCCACCGGCTGAACAGATTTTTAGTGAACGTTATATCCCGGGCGCTCGTATCAAAGTATTACTCTTGAGTGTGGCGCTTGGACAACGTGGACCTGAAATTATTTTGTCGCGCGCTAATTCTGGTGTTGTTCGTCAGATTTTCACCACGGAAATTCCTGAAATTGCCAACGACACCGTTGAGATTAAAGCTATTGCGCGTGATGCAGGTTTCCGTTCAAAAGTTGCGGTTGCTACAACCGATGACAGTATTGATCCCATTGGTGCTTGTATTGGTCAGCGCGGCAGCCGCATTCAAACCATTATCGCGGAGTTGGGCGGTGAGAAAGTTGATATCATTCAGTATGATGAAGACACAGAAACATTCTTAAGCAATGCCATGGCGCCGGCAAAAGTTAATCGTGTTATTTTGGATGAAGATAACCATGAGGCCACGGTGTATGTGAATGAAGATCAATTCTCACTTGCTATTGGTCGCGGCGGGCAAAATGTCCGTTTGGCCGCTGAACTTATTGGCTGGAAGGTGAAAGTGGTGCAGGAAGGTGGAGAAGCAAAAGAGGTCTCAAGCGATGGTGGCGAGGCAGATGTAAAGCCCGCAGCAGATGAACCGGCCGCAGCACCGGTACTGGAAGAAAAGCAAGCTGCCTAACATATGTTTACTGATCTTTTTAATACCATTTTGTACAATCCTATTTTGAATGCCCTTATTGGCATATACAATGTCATACCGTGGCATGATTTTGGCTTGTCAGTTGTCATTATTACGCTTCTTATAAAAATAATTTTATATCCGCTCACCGCGTCTTCTTTGAAATCTCAAAAAGCGCTTCAGGATTTGCAGCCAAAGATGCAGGAACTTAAAGAGAAGCACAAAGGAAATCAGCAGGCGATAGCGCAAGAGACCATGAAATTGTATAAGGCAAACAACGTGAATCCACTTTCTTCTTGTTTGCCGCTTTTGGTTCAGTTGCCTATATTACTTGCGTTATATTGGGCGCTCCGTGACGGTATTGCGACCGTTGACCCCGCTCGGCTGTATTCATTTATTGAGTATCCCGGGGAAATTAATCCGCTCGCATTTGGTTTTTTGCAATTGAGTGCTCCCAGTTATGTGCTGGCAGTGCTGGCCGGTCTTGCACAATATGCCCAAGCACGCATGTTAAGTCATAAGAAAGGGCCACACGTGCCGGGTGCCAAAGATGAGAATATGATGGCGATGATGAATAAGCAAATGCTGTATGTGATGCCCGTGGTGACGGTGCTTATTGGCGCTTCCCTTCCTGCCGCATTAACGTTATACTGGTTTATAAGTACGGTTTTGACATGGTTGCAACAAATACTATTGTGGAAGAAACAGGGCAAACCGGGCGTTTCTCAAGTTTCATAAACGTGGTGTTTTTTGTTTTATATGTTGATACTTTCAATACATCTGCCGGTGTTTACTGAGCGTGGTCAATTATTGGGGTCCATTTGCGATCTCATGTGGGATACTGAAAGTTTTATTGTGGTGCAACTATGTGTCAAGAAAAATTTTTTTTCACGTGCACCTTTTTTAGTTCATGTAAGTCATATTGTTCGTGTTGAAGCTGACCGCGTGGTGGTTACTGACGCAACAGCTTCTGTCCTATCACAAAAAAAATCTTTCGGTTCTATAAAACCATTAAAATCGCTCGGTGAGCGGGGGCAAGCTGCGCCGGCGCAACGAAGAAGTGGAGAAGGAGCGTAATATGGATACGCCTCTTGCAAAAACCGTTGCTTACAGCAATGTATTTTCGTATCCTCTTACTCTGGTGGAATTGCGTCGTTGGTTGCTTGGCGCGTGTCTGGATGATGCATTTTTTGATTTGCGTACGCTTAAGTATGCCATGGATACAACAAAATATTTTTATCATGGGTTTATTTCGCCGTATATTTCCGGGGATGCGCCGGCGTTTGCGCACGTGTTTGCAGACCTGCAACGCAGCCGCCGGGCATCGTACCGCATTACACAAAATAAATTAAAGCGTGCGCGTCGTGCAGCATATTTTTTTCCCCATATACCGTTTGTTCGTTTTGTGGGCGTTGTTAATCGAGTTAGTTGGGGCATAGCACGTGAAACGAGCGATATTGATTTTTTTATTGTTGCAGCCGCGGGTCGTTTGTGGTTTACTCGTTTTTTGGTGACCGGCTTTGCAACACTTTTTGGATGGAGGCCCACTGCAGATGATGCGCAAGACGCCGTGTGTTTGAGTTTTTTTGTCAGTGATGACAGTCTTGATATCGGTGGCTTGCGTTACCAAGACCAGGACATTCATTTTGCGTTTTGGTTATACCAACTTATGCCGTTGTATGACGTCGGCGGCGTGTATGAGCAGATTATGGAGCGCAACCGTTGGCTTCTATCTTTTTTTAGGGCACCGCGCCATCGTCAGTATGCGCGCGTGCGCGCACCTCGCTCGCGCGTGCGTATATTTTTTGAATGGTTGCTCGGTGGCATCATAGGCGAATGGCTTGAACGCTCCACACGTCGTTATCAAACACGCATCCTTGACCAAAAATACGCGCGTCTTGAGTTGCCGTATCCAAGCGCTGTAGTGTATGATGATAATGTCATTAAGTTGCACTGGAATGACCGACGGCAGCATTATTTTAATGTATGGCAACAACATTTGAAACAGCTGTTCCCATGAGATTTTTCGCGTCCGTAGGCGCTTTTTTTGTAGCGCTGGTTCCGTGGGGGACACGATTGATGTATGGAGCAAGCGCGGTGTTTCCTGACGGTGAATGGGGTCGTTTGTCATGGTATGCAAGTGAAGTAGTGTTGTGGTTGTGTATCATCTGTTTTGTTGTGCGTGTTGTGTCCTCTAGTATACATTCAGGCGTGCCGCGTGCGGCGCCATGGGGGACTATGCGTTTAGCACTCATCAGCTTATTACTTTTTTTTATTTTTTTGTTCGTGCGTTCTTTGTTCGTGTCTGATTTTGATGTTGCGTTGCAGTGGACTGTCCGTGTGCTTGGCGCAAGCGTATTATTTCTGCTCATGTCATTTTTGAACGAACGAGAATTTCGTTTGTGGCTTGTTGTATTTTTTGCTAGTGCCGGTGCGGTTGGAGTGTTTGGTATAGGACAATTTTTGTTTCAAACATCACCTGCCAACACGCTTCTTGGCGTTGCGCTGCATGATCCTTCTGTGCTCGGTACGAGCGTTGTTGAAACCGTGCAAGGCCGTTGGCTGCGCGCGTATGGTTCCTTTGCCCACCCTAACATCGTCGGTGCTTATGGAGTCGTGGTGTGGTTATTGGTTATTGCGTGCTTCCCACGCGTGCGCAGTGCCGCAGCGCGTTACGGGTTGCATGCACTTGGTTTAAGTATGGTTGCACTTGTTCTCTTGAGTTTTTCTCGTGCGGCGTGGCTTGTAGGGGTTTGTGCTGTAGTGGTCATTGGTGTGTATGCATTTAGAAAACAAATGCGCATGGTGTACAAGACGTTGCTCTTTCAGATTGCACTTGTGTGTGTAGTAGTTGTACTTTTTTCCCCGTTATTTTCTGTGCGACTGTACGGACAAGCACGTTTGGAGCAGAGGTCTTTTGACGAACGTACCATTGGTTTACAAACCGCGGCAGTGTTGTTCAAACGACATTTGCTTGTCGGTGTTGGTCCTGCGCACTCGGTCGCTTTTTTATATCAAGAAAATCCTGGCCGCGAACCATGGAGTTATCAGCCCGTTCATAATGTTTTTTTGCTTGCGGGGAGCGAACTTGGTATTGTGGGGATCATTTTAATTGTTTGTTTTTTGTTGCTCTGGAGTATACATCTGCCGATGGGTGATCGTCGATTTTTTTTGGGCGCACTTTTGATACTTGGTAGCTTTTTTATATTTGATCATTTTTGGTATACCCTTCCGCAAGGAATGTTTCTTGCCGTACTTTTTTTGGGCTTTTTTCCTCGTGTTTCATTACTTACCCACAAGTAATACCCAGTTTGTCCACTAAACTGTATTGACATCTGTTGCGTAAAACAAGACAATAAAGATAGGGAGATTATGCGTGGTAGTACTTTTTGCTGATGGCTTTTTTGTCCCGCGTGTTTGTCTCTATCTTTGTTTTTGCGAAGTGTCGCTCAATACCCCTTTGGCTTCCTTTTTAGCGTAAACCAAATAGACACTTTGTTCTTCGAGCAAACAAGACGTTAGGGACAAGAAGGCCACCAGCAGCGCATAACTTCTGGGTTTGATTCTTTCTCGATTTGAATTGAGCTCAAAAAATGTGCTTTGAAGGCGTTTTTTTCGTCGTTTTTTTGTTTTTTGTAATTTTTATTTTTGTATTTTACTTTTTTGCTTTGTTGAGCGTATATTTTTGTGGATATGTTATGAATTTTTTGTGGGAGAAGGACCAAAAAAGTGGTATACTGTAAGCATACAATTTATAACCCATGAAGTGCATCAAGGGCGAAGCTCAATCGCGGTTTTTGAAGAGCAGAAAACACGAAAAAAAGCGCCTTGTTTTTGGCGTAACTCTTCTTGTATTCTCTCTTTTCACCGTTGCCCTTACTACACTCCTCACGACCTCCACCCTTCACGCTCAAACATCAATTAACACACAGGTTACCTACC
>Ga0075971_103_pt1 | contig 42493 bp, 42 predicted proteins | sample RifGroA2_FD_67997 | JGI IMG/M metagenome (GOLD analysis project Ga0075971, IMG submission 67997) | Parcubacteria (Magasanikbacteria) bacterium GW2011_GWA2_46_17
CGGACACGCAGGGCTTGGTGCTTCTGCAAAATCAATTGCAGGAACTGACTCGTACGATGGACACCAAGCTCGGAGAGGGCGCCCGAACGATGTCGGAGTCTATGAAGGCGCAGTTCGGCGAATCCCAAAGATTGACAGATTTGGTAACCCGCCAGCTGACGGAAGTCGCGCGCGAACAAACGAAGACAAACGAATCAACTCTGCGCTTTATGACCATAGCCGAACAGTTGGCGAATTTGGAAAAAGTATTGAAGCACCAGAAACAGCGGGGGAATCTTGGCGAGCGCTCTCTGGAACTCGTGCTTGAAAACATCCTTCCGCCCGGCACATTCAAGACGCAGTATATTTTCCCCGGCGGAGAAACAGTGGACGCGGTCATAATCACCAAAGAAGGAATGATTCCCATTGACGCAAAGTTCTCGCTTGATAATTACAACCGCGTTGTGAACGAGCCGGACGAGGCGAGAAAGGCGGAGCTTGAGAAAGATTTTAAGAATGACCTGAAATTGCGCATAGACGAAACGGCAAAATATGTCCGTCCGAAAGACGGCACATTGCCTTTTGCATTCATGTATATTCCCGCGGAGGGAATTTACTACGATCTGCTTATCAACGAGGTCGGCTCCGTCAAAGTTAATACGCGCAACTTGATTGACTACGCATACAACGAGAAGAAAGTCATCATAGTTTCTCCTACCACATTCGCCGCGTACTTGCAGTCAGTACTTTACGGGTTCAAGGCATTTAAGATTGAAGAAACCGCGAAAGATATTGCGAAAAATGTAGAAGCGCTCGGTCGCCACTTGAACGCGTATCAGGAATATTACAAAAAAATCGGAACATCGCTTTCAACCACGGTTAATCATTACAACGCCGGCTCAAAGGAACTCGGCAAGGTGGACAAAGACGTTTTCCGCATCACCGGCACCGCGGCGGAGCTTGATTCGCCTCTTTTGGAGAGACCCACTATTGCATCGAACGAATAGTCGGTTAAAAAATACCAAGGTCCGACCTTGGTAGAAACCACGCGTTGCATTAGTTGCCTATATATGGCAGACTATGCCTTTCTATGGCAAAGATAGCGATTATTGAAACGGGCGGAAAGCAATATCTTGTTACTCAGGATAGCGTTCTAAACGTGGAAAAACTGCCCAAGAGCAACGGCAAAATAACTTTTGATAAGGTTTTGCTAGTGGATGACGGAAAAGAAACTAAAGTTGGCGCGCCGTATCTTGCGGGCGCCGTTGTTTCTGCCGAGCACATTGCAGATGGGCGAGAAAAGAAAGTTACAGTAATTCGCTACCGACAAAAAAGCAGATATTTTAAGAAAAAAGGCCACAGACAGCCATTTACGAAAGTAAGAATTACCGCCCTTCCATAGGGCGGTTCTCTTATCATAACACAGCGAGGCGTCGCCTCGCTGCAAATACATTGAGATGACATCTCAATGTATTTGCGAATTTGCAAATTGCAAATTGGAGCTTGCAAATTCACTTTCTTGAGTCCAGTGCGCTCTTTATGGTGTCTGGGTCGGCGTATTCAATTTCGCTTCCTGTTGAGAGACCGCGGCCAAGCGATGTGACCGCAAGTGAATGTTCTTTGGCGAGTGCCACTAATTCTTCTTTAAGCCGGATGGAAGTGGCGTCGCCCTCTGGATTGGCTGGGAACGCGAGAATTATTTCTTTCAAACCATTTTTTGCTCTTTTTGGAATGGATGCAATAAGTTCGCGTAAGTGCAAGCCGTTCATTTTCTCTGATGCGAGTGATATTGTTCCACCGAGTACAAAATATCCCCCGTGATATGTTCCGCTTCGCTCCATGGCGAGCAGATCCGTGTCGCTCGCCACCACAGCTAGCAGAGCGCGGTCGCGTTCCGGATTCTCGCATATTGAGCAAGCCTCGTGTTTCCCCGAATGATGCTTCATGCATTCCGTACACTGATGGACAGATGCATTTAGACTTTCTATGGCGCGCGCAAGCTCGGCTCGCGACTTTTGCGACGAACGCAAAAGAAATTGCACAAATCTGCCAGCTTGACGCGGGCCGATGCCGGGAAATCTTTCAAAAATTGCGCTTAATTTCTCAATTGAATCCATAGGGTAGTCAGTAGTTAGTGGTAAGTAGTCAGTAGAGAAAACATAGTCGGAAATTTATTTGCATTTTCTACTAACTACTAACTATTTACTACTAAAACTGTTCAGAACGGTGTTTCGTCTTCGCCCACCTTCGCTTCTGTTGTGTAGTCACCGAAATCACTCTTTTCTATGGAGTGGAACGTTGTTTTGGCCTCGTCAAATCGAAGGTCGATTCTTCCGATTGGCCCGTTGCGATGTTTTTCTATCATTATTTCCGCGATGCCGGGCCTGTCAGAATTCTCGTTCATCTTGTCGTCGCGATGTATAAACATAACGACATCGGCATCCTGTTCCAGAGCGCCGGAATCTCGAAGGTCGGATAGGCGGGGCTTCCCGCGCCTGCTTTCCACCGCGCGGGAAAGCTGAGAGAGCGCGATTACGGGTACATCAAGTTCGCGAGCCATAGCTTTGAGAGAGCGCGAAATTTCCGTTATTTGCTGAACCATTGAATCTCCCGCGCGCGCGTGCAGAGGCGTAATTAGCTGAAGGTAGTCGATCACGACAAGACCAAGGCCTTTTTCCATTTTTAGCCGACGCGCGACAGAACGCATGGAAAGGACAGTGCCGCTCGGCCTGTCGTCTATGTAAATCGGAGCTTCGGAAAGAATGCTTAATCCCGCTTGTAGACGCTCGTACTCGTTGTCTTTAGAGATTTTTCCCGTGCGCAAGCGCCAGGCATCCACTCCCGCTTGCGCGGCTAGCATTCTGTCTACCAACTGTTGAGAACTCATTTCCAAAGAAAATATCCCGACTGCGGTTCCGTGTTTGGTTGCGGTTTGTCGCGCGATGTCCAAAGCGAGCGCGGTCTTTCCCATTGATGGCCTCGCGGCGAGAATAATTAGATCGGATTTTTGGAAGCCCGCGAGAATATTATCCAACTGCGGAAAACCCGAGGGAACTCCGCGTATGGCGCTACCGTGCTTTTGCAGATGCTCAAGGCGTTCCCAAGCTTCCGACAATTCGTCTTTAAGGGCGGTAAAGGATTGGAGCATCGGAGAATTTGCAACTCTAAACACTGCGGCTTGCGCTTCATCCAGAATTTCTTCTATTTCTCGGTCTTCCATAAACCCAAGCTCGCTGATAGCAGAAGCCGCATTTATGAGCGAGCGAAGAATAAATTTGGATTGCACGACGTTGGCGTAGTGCTGGGCACTGCCGGGGCTGGCGGCCGCTCCCGTTAATTCTGAGAGGTAAGCCGCGCCGCCTATGTCGGCGAGATGTTTGCGTTCTTTCAGTTTGCCAGAAACTGTCACTACATCGATGGGTTCTCCCTTGGAATAAAGGGACATCATCGCCTCAAAGATGACGCGATGCTTGCCGGCGTAGAATGAATCCGCGATGATGATATCCGCGACTTCATACATCGCGTTCTGATTCAGCATGAGCGCGCCAAGAAGCGCGCGCTCCGTATCAACATCTTGCGGAGGAACTCTCGGAGTGCTTGTTGCCATTAATCGATTCTAGCATGGCATGGTTTTTAAGTAGATTAGCATCAATCCTTCATTCTGTGTTTTACATGGGGAAAACCTGTACATTAAAATGTACTCATGTGTTTATCTTGTTGTTGCGGGATTATTCTGCGTAGATCTGCGTCCGGCCGATAGGTTTGGTATCGGCACCTGTAGACGGTCTGCGATAATCTGCGAGCATAGCAGTGCTAGTATTGCCCACTACTATTGACGTTATGGTATTGTCCTGTTATTGTCATGGTGTAAGCAGAACACAGCAAGACACAGCTAGGAAAACAGTCAAATAAGCCAACCAAAACCCTTTTATTTATATGATTTCATTTTCACCACGTTTAGTATCGCGAGACCTTTTGTCTGAACTACAGGATCGCTCGAGGCACATACTCGTAGAACGATTCGGTCTCGGACCCAAGGGAGTTTCTAGAACGCTAGATTCAATCGGAAAGGAATACGGCATCACGCGCGAACGCATTCGCCAAATTGAAAATCACGCGGTAGAACAGGTGCGTGAGTCCTCAAAATACGCGGAACATTCCGCGCATTTCAATGACTTAAAAGCGGCGCTTCACAGTCTCGGAACGATTCTTTCGGACGAGACAGTACTGTCGCAAATTGCGGACGAGAAAGACCGGGATCATGTCGTCTTTCTGCTCACTGTCGGACATCACTTTACAGATCGCAGAGAGAGCAATGATTTTCATGCTAGGTGGCACATTGACGAACATATCGCCGACCAAGTCGAACGCGCGCTAGCAAATTTGGCCGATTCAATCGAGCCCGATAAGTTGATTCCCGAGGAGGAGTTCATGCAGATATTCTCGAAAGCGCTGAAGCAAGAGGGAATAAAGAATCGACCGAACGATGTGCTTTCAAGATGGCTCGTCATTTCAAAACGCATCGGCAGAAATCCGCTTGGCGAATGGGGTAGGGCTGAATCTCCTCATGTGCGGATAAAAAATACGCGTGATTTTGCGTATCTTACTTTGCGCCGTCACGGCTCGCCGATGCACTTCACAGAGGTCGCAAACAACATTAAGGATCTTTTCAGCCGCAATGCTCATCCGGCTACAACTCACAACGAACTGATCAAGGACGCGCGTTTTGTTTTAGTGGGAAGAGGCCTGTATGCTCTTAAAGAATGGGGATACCAGCCCGGCGTTGTCCGCGACGTGATACGCCAGATTTTGGAACGTGAGGGAGCTTTAAGTCGCGAAGAAATCGTAGAAAGAGTAAGGCGCGAGCGATACGTGAAAGACGCAACCATTGCCGCCAATCTTCAGCATGGTATTTTTACGCGTCTGCCCGACGGACGACACTCACTCGTTAAATAAGTATAGGCGGTCAAACCGCGGTGTTTTAGACCTTTTCTGTCCGGCGCCGATAGTGTGAGTAACTTCGCCCCCGCTCGAGGGGGGGCATGTTATAATTCGGACAATATGGATGCGCCAGGAACACCTAAATCAGAGATAGTTCAGTTTTGGAATTTAGTGAAGGGACTTGATTGGTGGGCGTGGAACAACTGGTTTTATGCCTGGGGATTTTCCCGGTTTCTGCTTCACACAATTCTTTTCGCCGGCCTTTTGAGCATTTTATCGCTCCAAATCCCTAATTTATTCCTATTCGCATCCGGCTGGCTTGTCGGCACTGCTCCGGTATGGCTCCCGATATCATTGCTTATCGGGTTTTACCAGATTTGGATCTGGTATGCGCGGTCAAATTTCATTTTTCACAAAAAGCCAGTTCTCATGGAAATGAAAATGCCCAGAGAAATCACCAAATCCCCTCGAGCGATGGAAACGGCACTCACAAATCTCCATGTGCCGCAGGGCATAACGACGTATTACATGCGCGTTATGAAGGGATGGACCCTTCCGTGGTATTCCTTAGAGATCGCTTCTTTCGGCGGAGAAATACATTTCTACGTGTGGGTTTGGAAAGATTGGCAGAAAATCGTCGAGGCTACCATATACGCAAATTACCCGGAGATAGAATTGCACGAGGTTGAGGATTACGCTCAGAAGTTCGTTTACAACCCCGAAACTCAAACATGCTACGGATGCGGATGGAGATTCGAACCGTATGACCCCAAAAAACGATACATAGACGCGTATGTGATGAAAACATATATTGATTTGGAGCTTGATAAAGACCCGAAGGAAGAAGTTAAGATTGACCCGCTCGGTACGGTTTTGGAGGTTATGGGCTCAATGACTAAAGAACAGCAAATGTGGATACAAATTTTAATAACCCCGGAATTTAAGTGGGGCAAACTTAACCCATCGGAAAGCGACTGGAGCGCGAGAGTTAAGAATGAGGTCAACAAAGTGCGCTTGCTAGCGGCAACTTTCTCCGAGGACACGAAGTTGACTGACCTGCAAACGCGTATGGCGCGCCCTCGGCCAACATGGGTGCATGAGCATCAATTGGAAACGATGCAAAGAAATCTTGGAAAACATCCATTCGCGGTCGTCTCTCGAGGTTTTTATATATCTCCTCACAAAGATTTCGGCTTGCGATTTTGGGACATGCGATGGATATGGCGTCCATTCGCTAATCCTCAATATATGACTCAGATGAGGAACCGTTGGTTCCACACTACGATGGATTATCCTTGGCAGGATTGGCGCGATATACGCTGGGAGACAATAACCAGGCGCTTTATAGACGCGTATAGGAGAAGGTCGGGATTTTATAGTCCGTGGGAATTTCCCGCGAATGTAATGACTTCGGAGTTACTGGCTACTTTGTATCATCCTCCGAGCAGTTCCATAAAGGTGCCTGGATTGGTGCGCATTGAATCAAAGAAGTCCTCTCCTCCGCCGAATCTTCCCCAGTAGTAAATAGTTAGTAGTCAGTAGTTAGTAGAAAATGCTCTATTTTCAGTATGATTTTTCACTACTAACTACTATCTACTTTCTACTAACTATCTTATGCCTCCAATTGAAAAGTCCCTCGAACGCGGATTCGCGGCATATGAGCGAGTTTCCAAAGAGCTATCGCTTCGATGGAGAGAGCACGCAAATCGCAGAACTATCACAGCGCTTATCACTGTCGGAACAATGGCAACGTTTTTGTACCTAACTGTTGTTCGTCCTCCCGATAATTTTCCTCTAAACACTCTAGTAACGATAGAGGAGGGATCATCGGTTGACGCGGCCGCGCAAGTCCTAGAAGAGAGCCAGGTTGTACGTTCGAGAACGGCTTTACGTTTTCTTGTTATCCTGCTAGGCCGCCAAAAAGACGTGCATGCGGGAGATTATCTATTTAAGGAGCCGCGCGACCTGTTCAGCATAGCGCGAGCAATAATAATCGGCGCTTATGGCCTAGAGCCCATGCGTATCCGTATTGGAGAGGGAACAACCACTAAGACAATGGCTCGTATTTTGGAAAATAGTCTCCTCCGATTCAACGGGGATAAATTCCTCTCAACCGCGCAGGGAATGGAAGGTTTTCTTTTTCCCGATACGTACTACTTTCTTCCCAACGCGAATGAGGCTCTGGTTATTAAAACAATGCGCCAGAATTTTGACGCTCGCGTATCCGCTATAGAGTCCCAGATTAGCTATTTCGGCAAACCGCTTAAAGAGATAGTAATAATGGCATCTCTCCTTGAGCGAGAAGCGCGCACGACAGAGGACAGAAGGATGATTGCCGGAGTTTTATGGAACCGTTTGAAAAAGGGCATGTTGCTTCAAGTGGACGCGGCGTTTCTTTACACGATTGGGAAAGGTTCTTATCAACTAACGACAAAGGATTTGCAGAGCGACTCTCCGTACAATACATATCGCCATCTCGGACTTCCGCCGGGGCCTATCGGCAGTCCCAGTCTGGATTCGATTTTGGCCGCCGTAACACCCATCAAGCACGATTACCTATATTATCTTGCCGACAGAAGCGGCGTGACTTACTACAGCAAAACGTACGCGGAGCATTTGAGGAATAAAAGAAAGTACATAGACTAAATTGTGCCAATCTACAAATACATCCCAATCTACAAATAACTGCGAATGTTAAGTGACTTCCATTTGTAGCCATTCGTAGCATTAGTATCATTTGCAGATTGGAACATATATGGTAAAAACAGTTTTTGTTGGCCTATCTGGCGGCGTTGATTCCGCGGTTTCCGCGGCGTTGCTTAAGGATCGCGGTTTCAATGTTGTCGGCGTATTTATAAAGATTTGGCAGCCGGAATTTATTGAGTGTACGTGGGCAACGGATCGGCTTGATGCCATGCGAGTTTGCGTCGCTCTCGGAATCCCATTCCGTGAAATTGACTTGTCGGCGGATTATAAGCGAATGGTGGTGGAGGACATGATTGCCGCATATTCTCACGGCATAACTCCAAACCCTGACGTGCTTTGCAATCGACATATAAAGTTCGGGAGGTTTTTAAACTATGCCCTTCGCGAGGGCGCGGATTACATCGCTACCGGGCACTACGCAAGAATAGGACAAGGCAAAAGGCAAAAGGCAAAAGGCAAAAGTCTTGAATTATTTAGAGGCGCAGACCGGAATAAAGACCAGTCTTATTTTCTTTACACATTGGGACAGCAAGAGCTTGCCCGGACACTCTTTCCGGTGGGCGGGCTTCAGAAAAAGGAGGTTCGGATTCTCGCGCGGCAGTTCGGCCTTCCAGTCGCGCAAAAGGCAGACAGTCAAGGGCTGTGCTTCGTGGGCGATGTGTCTATGAAAGACTTTCTTTCTAGATACATAAAGCTCGAAAGTGGACACGTTCTTGATCCGAACGGGAACATAATCGGCCGACACGACGGAGCGGCTCTTTACACCATAGGACAGCGTCACGGATTCAATATTGAACGAGTAGCTGGCGAAAGAGCTCCTCATTACGTCATTTCTGTTGACATTCCATCTAACTCCATTCGAGTTTCTTCTAGGCGCGAAGATGCCTCACGAAAAGAAGCATTCATTGATGAAGCGCGTTGGATTGCCGACGTACCTCCGATGCCATTTAGAGCCCAAGCGCAGACAAGATATCGCGAACATTCGTCTGATGCGGTTATTGCTGAAACAACTGGCGGCGTAAGCATTGCTTTTGAGGAGTCCCATATTGCCGCGCCTGGACAATCGCTTGTAATTTACGACGGAGAAAAGTGTTTAGGCGGCGGTATCATCAGAAAGTAAGAAAAAGGCGGTACAATGAGAGCACTCAACTAAAATGAATGATGTACTTATAACAAAGGCGGATGGCGAGAAGGAACTTTTCGTTTCCTCCAAATTAGACAGTTCTCTTGCGAGATCTGGAGCAACTCCTGAAATGCGCTCTCGAGTTATCGCTCATGTCACGCGCGAACTTAAATCTGGGATGACTACTGATGAGATTTATAAGCATGCGTTTGAAATATTAAGAAGAGAAGAGCATGTGCCGGTTGCGGCGCGCTATTCCATCAAGCGCGCGGTCTTCGCCCTCGGCCCTTCAGGTTTTCCATTTGAGCAATTTCTCGCGGAAGTGTTGCGCGCTCATGGATGGACGGCTCGTACTGGGGCTATCTTAAATGGACGCTGCGCCTCGCACGAGGTTGACGTACTCGCCGAAAAGAACGGCAGGCGCGTTGGCATTGAGGCAAAATTTCATAACGAAGCGGGCGGCAAGACCGATATCAAGGACACGCTCTACGTACACGCGAGATATGAAGACTTAAAAAACTCGGCGGAAGAATCTTCGCGCGTCAACGAAGGGTGGCTGGTCACGAACACAAGATTCACGCAAAATGCTATCCACTACGCGCAGTGCTCTAATCTGACACTGCTCGCGTGGGATTATCCAAGTGAGAATGGCCTCGTTGCGATGATAGAGGAGGCAAAAGTCCATCCTCTGACATGCCTCACAACGCTTACCGAAGGTGAGAAGCGGCAATTGCTTGATAATAAAATCGTCTTGTGCAAAAGCATTCAGTCGCGGCATTTACTTGAGGAATATGGCATCAGACCAGCGCGCGTGCCGGAAGTGATGGAAGAAGCTCAGCGCCTTTGCGGAGTATGATTGGTTAGTATCGTGTATCTTGTATTTGGTATGTAGTGGATGCAGTCGTATTTTATACACGATACTTTATACACGATACCCTATACTTTTTTGTTCCTGATACGTTATACTTATCCCTATGTACGGAGGAGTTGAACAGTTTGGTGACATAACAATAATAATGCTCGCAAAACTTGTTCTTGCGACGGTATTAGGTGGAATCATCGGGACCGAACGCGCCGTCATGGCGCGGCAAGCGGCCGGAACCCGGACATTCGGCCTAGTCGCTCTCGGCGCGTGTCTTTTTGTAATTACCGCTAACTACGTGGATTTGGCGCATCTTGGAATTGTTAACTTCGACCCTATGCGCGTCGCCGCCGCTATTATTACCGGTGTCGGATTTCTTGGGGGCGGGCTTATTATCTTCAGAGGTGAAACCCAGCACGGCATCACGACCGCGGCTGGATTGTGGATTTCCTCGGCTGTCGGCATCGCGGTCGGATTCGGCCTCTACAGCATAGCTTTATTCTCGACTTTTCTAGTCCTCCTGATTTTTACGGGTATGTGGTATTTGGAAAATCGCTTCAAGCACTGGTTTGAGGACCGCAAGCCCGAAATAGGGAAAAACGAGAATAACATTTTGTAGATGTCCGAGGTATAATGGCGCAATGCCTCCAAGATTGTACGCAAAAAGAACGCGTAACTTGTTTGACCCGAATTCGCTCGAGACTTTTCGAGTAAGCAGAAGTAAGATTGATCTTTTTCACGAGTGCGAGAGATGTTTTTATCTGGATGTGCGATTGGGCCTTGCGCGCCCTTCTTTTCCAGCATTCACTCTCAACAATGCCGTTGATGAGTTGATGAAAAGAGAATTTGATTTGCACAGAGCAAAAGGAAGCGCGCACCCTCTAATGAAGGAATGTAAAATTGACGCGGTTCCATTTAATGACCCGAGAATGGACGAGTGGCGGGACGCCTTGCGCTCGGGCATTCAGTATTATCATAAGCCGACCGGTTTAATTTTCCGCGGAGGAGTAGACGATGTTTGGCAGAACCCAATGGGCGAGCTTATCGTCGTTGATTACAAAGCCACCAGTAAAAAAGAAGAGGTGACGATAGATGGATATTGGCAGAAGGCGTACAAGAGGCAGGTTGAGATATATCAGTGGCTATTGCGAGGAATCGGCGAGAAAGTTTCTTCCACCGCGTATTTCGTTTATGTGAATGGAATAAGCGATGCGAAAGCATTCGACGCGAAGCTTGAATTTGACATAAAAATTATTCCGCACGAAGGCGACACAAAGTGGATAGAGCCGATTGTTATGAAATTGGCGGAGTGTCTGCGGAGCGAAGAAGCTCCTGCGCCAGCCGAGCCGTGCGAGTACTGCCGATACCGCGAAGCGGCGGGAAAAGAATTGCTTGCGCTCTCAAAAAAGACGATTGGGAAAGGAAACGGAACGCTTGGGATTTAGTTTCCATGGATGTGAACACCGTTAGAAGCCATCGTGCGAGATTTTAGCCAGAGGATTGTAATGGCGGCATAAAAATCAATATTACTTATGGAGGAAAAAGCTTCTAACGGGGTGAAAATCGAGGCCTCGTGGAAAGAAGCGCTCAAAGATGAGTTCGGGCAGGACTACTTCAAGGAGTTGCGCGAGTTTGTTAAAGGCGAATATCAGCACGCAATCGTGTACCCTCCGCCGAAGAATATTTTCCGCGCTTTTGAGCTATGTCCGTTCGATAAAGTTGAGGTCGTGATACTCGGCCAAGACCCTTATCACGGTCCCAGGCAGGCGAATGGCCTCTGCTTTGCCGTGAGCGAGGGTGTGCCTCTGCCGCCGTCGCTTCAAAATATTTTCAAGGAGATAGAAAGCGACCTAGGCCAGAAGCTTGCGCACAGAAGCGGAGACTTGGAGCGCTGGGCCAAGCAGGGAGTCCTATAATTCTTTGGGGCAATTACGCCAAAGCAAAGGGCGCGCATATAGACCGCACAAAACATCTCGTCATAGAGTCCGCGCACCCCTCGCCATTTTCAGCATTGAGCGGCTTCTTCAGCTCAAAACCCTTCAGCAAGACGAATGAGTATCTAGAAGCTCACGGCAAGAAACCGATTGATTGGCTGTAGTCTAATATGCTATAATACTCGTTATGAATACATCAAAAAACGGCAAGTATCGATGGATGATTTTCAAGGACGGCGACTCATGGGTCGGGGTTGCGCTTGAGTTCAATATCGTAGTTACTGGTGCAGACCCGCGTGTTGTTGAGTTTGAGTTGCAAGAGGCCGTGATAGGGTATATAGAATCAGCGAAGAAATTAAAGGGGTTCCGAGCCAATCAAGTAAATTCAATACTGAATCAAAAACCGGAGGACGAGTACGAGAAAAAGTGGTTACAGGCCACGCAAACCCGAACTACTCCACGGAAAGGAAGTGTTCCCAGTCCTTTTTCTGACATCTATAAAGCGGGCGTTTCAAGCCTTGCGATTGCGTGATGTCACGAGAAAAATCAAACTGGACATTTCGAGATGTTAAAAGATTCCTTGAGTCTAAGGGCTTCGCGCTCCACCATGTACGCGGCAGCCATCATTATTTCCGCGGTTTTGTTTTAGGACAGTTGCGAATGACCCATGTGCAATTTCATGGTTCTGGTTCTATTCATCCAAAAACTCTCGGTTCAATTATCAAGCAGTCAGGCATACCGGAGGAGGCGTGGCTTGAGTAGTTCCGATAGGCGAACGAAAAAGGCCGTCAAGCGAAGAGGAGGATAACTCTGCGGTGTAAGTTTTCCTTATATGCTTATTCGCGCGAATAAGCATATAGATATGGACACTAACGATTCATTGGGCTCCAAACCTTTTAGCAAAACAAACGAGTACCTAGAGTTCAATGGCAAAAAACCGATTGGTTGGTTGTAGACCATTGAATTGACTCTCTCTCTCTGGTTTGAGATAGTACCACCAATCGACCTGTTTTTAGGTCTTTTTTGAGGAGCAAATCATGGCCGAGGCCACGATGAGAAGTAACAAACGGATGAAGATGGAACGGTCGCCCGTAGCGCAACTCGAGGCGCGGATCAAGCACCTTGAAACATTCCTCGAAGGTTACACGCGCGAGGTCATAAAGTTCACGGAATTTGTCGAGGAATGGGGACGTGGTGTGGATGCCGCCATCGACCGCCCAACAGGCGGGCTTGCGACATTCAAGATTCCGAAGTTCAATTTCCTTGACACAAAGCCGGACGGGAGCACCGATCGGCCGATTGAGCAAGGGTGATACCTTACTCTCTCATGGCGCCTTTCGACTCGATCGAAAGGCGCCAAGTACTTTGGCTACACACGCAAAAGTGAAAGCAATTTCTCATTATGCAAATGCGGGCCGATGATGGCTAGATTTAATCCTTCGGTTCGGAGTAGGTCTTTTGCTACTCGCATGATGTCTCTCGCCTTCACTTTGTCTACACCTTTCATTATTTCTTCCAAGGTGCGGATTTTGCCTAAGCTGATGAGCGAGGTAGCGGCATGGGCGGCAACGGCATCGCTTGTTTCAAGTGCGAGGGTAAGCGTGCCTTTAATGTGCGCCTTTGCTTTTGCAAGCTCGGCACTAGAGACCTTCACACGCTTTATTTTGCGAAACTCATCGAGAATGGTTGAAACTGCCTTTTCAAGCTTGCCGTGTTCTACTCCTGCTTGAACCGCGAGATAGCCGGTATCGGGATATTTTTCCACCATCGAGTGCACAGAATAGGCGAGGCCTCGGCGTTCGCGCACTTCCAAAAACAGGCGGCTGGACATGCCGCCGCCCAATATCGTTGAAAGAACCTCCAATGCGTATTCATCCTTATGCGCGTAAGGGTATGAAGGAACGCCGAGCATCAACTGCGTCTGGTCGGTTTTCTTTTCCTTTATTGCTACTTGCGGAGCATCCTGCGCTGTCTTAAATGGAGCGAACTTCGGCGACGAGCATTTCTTAAGTTGTCCGAAAGAACGCTTGACCGCGGCGAGAACATTCTGTTCCGACATTGAGCCCGCTATGCACACGACAGTATTTTCCGGCGTGTAGTGATGCTTCAGATATCCGGCAAAATCCTTGCGCTTAAACGCGCGGATATTTTCTTTCGGCCCCAAAATAGTCCGGCCCAAAGGATGTTCACTTCCAAAAATCAATTCATCAAAAACATTATCTATGGTGCGCATCGGCATATCTTCATACATATCTATCTCTTGAATGATGGCGCCTCGTTCTTTTGCGATTTCTTTGCCCGGCAGAGTGGAATTGAGATATATGTCGCTTATGACATCAAGAGCCGTATCCAGATACCCACTGCTAACTTTTGCGTAATACGCAGTCCTGTCCTTTGCCGTGAAAGCGTTGTAAACACTGCCGATTCCATCAAGTTCCTCGCTTATCTTTCGCGCGCTCGGCCGCTTCCTCGTCCCCTTAAAAAACATGTGCTCAAGAAAGTGCGCGAGCCCGTTCTCTTTCTTATCTTCATAGCGCGAGCCAGTACCTGCCATCACCACCACGGTTGCCGTCTTCGTGCTCGGCATCGGCACCAGTACTACTCGGAGGCCATTTTGCAAGGTGTGGATGTGATATCTCATTTCTGGGCAATACTATCGTCTTATCGATACTGAGGCAATGATTTTCTTCTCTGGGGGATATACCATAGTTGTACATATGTACAACTATGGTATATCTGTGTCAGCAATTTTTAGGTTGTGGAAATATCTTGATTCGGGTATCTGCATATATTTATGTACTTATAATATCCGACCGGGTTTTATAAGTACGCGATTATTTAACTTACATTATGGTTATCTCATGGGGTATAATCATGCATTATGAATATCGGCGAGATACGGGCAAAGTATCTGGAATTCTTTGAAAAACGCGGGCATGCGATTATTCCTTCAGCACCAATCATTCCGGAAAACGACCCGACGACGCTTTTTACCGGCAGTGGAATGCAGCCGCTTATTCCGTATCTTCTCGGCAAGGAGCATCCACTAGGAGACCGTCTCGTTAATTCGCAGACATGCTTCAGGGCGATGGACATAGACGAGGTGGGGGACAATCGCCACACGACATTTTTTGAGATGCTGGGCAATTGGTCCCTCGGCAACTATTTTAAAAGTAAGCAGATTCCGTGGCTTTTTGAATTTCTCACAGAAGTAATCGGGCTGGATCCAAAACGGCTTTACGTAACCGTTTTTATTGGCGACGAGAAGAACGGAATCCCGCGCGACACCGAATCGGTTGCGCTCTGGAAGGAACTATTTGAAAGAAAGGGGATTGAGGCGAAAGAGGTCGCACTCGGCTCCGGAGCGGATGGGTACAGATTAGGCATGCAAAATGGACGCATATTTTATTATGACGCAAGCAAAAATTGGTGGAGTCGAGCTGGGGCGCCTCAAGATATGCCAGAAGGCGAGCCTGGGGGTCCTGACACGGAAGTATTTTATGATTTCGGAACTCCACACGACAAAAAGTATGGGCAGGAATGTCATCCAAATTGCGATTGCGGGAGATTTTTGGAGATTGGCAACGCTGTTTTTATGCAGTATAAGAAGGAGCGCAATGGTTCTTTCGCGTTACTCCCAAAACAGAATGTGGATTTCGGCGGAGGGCTCGAAAGAATAGCGGCGGCGAAGAACGACAACCCGGATGTCTTTGCCACAGACGTGTTTGAGGAACTAATTGAACTTCTAGAATATTATTCGAATGGGAAATCTTATGACGACAGCAGACACACAAGGAGTTTTCGCATAATAGCCGACCACATACGCGCGGCGACTTTCATGATTGCAGATGGGGTGAAGCCCAGCAATACCGACCGCGGGTACATTTTGCGCCGTCTCATCCGCAGAGCGGCGCAGCACGCGATAGCTCTCGGTTGCGCCCAAGGTCAGGAAAAGGAGAACGAGCTAGTACGCTGTGCGATTATCGTGATTGAAAAATATAAGCAGTGGTACACAAAACTAGTGGGCGAGGAGGTGTATGAAACTATCTCGCGCGAGATATGGCAGGAAGAAAAACAATTCGCCCATACCCTTGAACATGGAACACGCGAATTTGGAAAAATGATAAGCGACAACATTTCAGGCGAGCAGGCCTTCATGCTTTTCACAACTTATGGCTTCCCGCTCGAGATGACGCTGGAAATGGCGGAGGAAAAAGGGAAATCGGTTGATGAAATGGGCTTCAAGCAACTGATGGAAAAACATAAAGCGACATCGCGCGCGGGATCGGAGCAGAAATTTAAAGGCGGTCTTGCCGACACCTCGATCGCCACTACGCGACTGCACACCGCGCATCATCTATTATTGAAGGCATTGCAAATTGTCCTTGGTAGCCACGTGAAGCAGAGGGGGAGCAGCATCACGAGCGAGCGCTTGCGCATAGACTTCTCGCACGCAGATAAGATGAAGCCGGAGCAAATCGCGGAGGTTGAAAGAATTGTGAATGAAAAAATCAATGAGGCGCTTCCTGTTGCATGTTCAACGATTTCAAAGAGCGAAGCAGAGAAATTAGGTGCCCAGCAGGAATTTGGCGCAAAATACCCCGACATGGTTTCCGTCTACTCCGTCGGGCCAAAAGGAGCGACAAAAGAAAATCCGCAATTTGAGAAAGCATTTTCCATAGAATTCTGCGGCGGCCCCCATGTGGAGAACACAAAAGAGCTCGGAGGTAAGTTCAAAATCCTAAAAGAAGAAGCCGTGGCCTCTGGCGTGAGGCGCATCAAAGCGATACTTGCATAGGTGAATATTAGTGTTGATAATTCAGACAAACCGAAAGGACTTGATGATGTTACTCAACTGCTGGGTTCGAGTAAACTAAAGGACGCAAAAACTGGAGAATCTTTAAAAGTATATAAAGTTAACCTTCAGAAAGATTACATCAAAATCCGAGTAGAAAAGCATGACACTGCCAAGCTTGTTCTTCATAAATCTGGGGTCGGAATTGCCGAAGGGGTAACATTGAAACCAATTCTTATGCTAAAACAAGCTACTGGTTATGAGCCCGAATATGGTGTCCCAGTTCGTATCGGCCAGGATATTCCCGTTAATCTTTTTAATCAGGGTTTTCTTATCCGTCCTCAGACAGTGAAGGAGACAAAAGTTAGAACCATGGTTTCTTTGCAAATCGCGCATGTATTTGGTGATTCCAATATATCAATTGAGGTTGTGCCGGTTGGCCTCTGAATAAAAGATACCCGACACCGTTTACTCCATATTTTCACCCACTACTTACTACTAACTACCGACTACTAACTATTTTGTGCGTTATAATGCTAAGCGATGTTCACTCTGCCATTCGCACACAAGCGTGAAAAGGTAATCGCGATCGCTGATATCGCGAGCGACAGTGTCGGAGCTTGTATCGCCATAGTTCGCGATGGAGCGCCGTCTTCCATTATTTGCGCGGAGCGTTCCTCGCTGACTTACGATGAAAAATCTCCGGAGCAAGAAATCACAACAATACTATCTCTAATTGAAGAAGTCGGCGCGAAAGTCACGCGGATGTATTCCAAATTGCAAGGTACGGCTGGGTCGATAGGGTTTATACCCGATCCTGCTCGAGGGCCTGTGGTCGGCCTGCGCCCTATTTCAAGCGTACACGCGATAATACACGCGCCGTTTGCAACTTCGCAAACAGCGCGCGCCGACGCTTCATATGAGACTGACGAACTGATCACAGATAGCGTAATTGGCAAACTCGCCGCAACCGCACTCGGAAATCGAGACCAACAAGATAAGTCAAGAATATTCGAAGCATGCGTATCGAGCGTCGAGTTGAACGAATATAGGACAGGAAAACCAATCGGCAAACGTGCCCGTAGGGTATCCGTCGCAACACTCATCTCAGAATGTGAGCCAGAACTTCGCGCAAAAATAACCGACTCTGCCCGAAAAGGATTCGGGATTCAGCACCCGATACTTCACAGTGACATACGCGCGCTATTGCTTGGAACAGATACGAGCCCAAGTCGCGCGGATATTCACTTGACCGTTGATATGTCTGGCAATTCTACGAATTGCGTTGTCATTCATAAAGATACTGCGGCGGAGCAAATGGTAGTTCCAGAGGGTGTAAGAACTATTTTCAAACGAATTGTCGGAAACGGAATGCCGGAAGAAAAGCTTTCGTTAATGAGAATGATATCCCGCAACGCGTGCAGCACCCCCGCATGCGAGGAATTGAATGTAGCGCTCTCGCGCGTTGAGCCGGAGCTTGTGAAGATATTCGGAGAAACATTCAGCAAATTTGTTTCCGCGCATCGTCTTCCGAACCACTTGGTATTAATTGTCGCGCCCGATTTCGCGCCATGGATAAGCAATTTCTTTTCTAGAATTGATTTCAGCCAATTTACCGTCACCGCGAGGCAATTTGACGTTCATACGCTAACAGCGGAAGATATGCGCGATTCTGTCGCTGGAAATTTAGGTCCCAAGGTTGATGCATGGCTCTCGCTTGGAGTGGCCCTTGCGAGTTCACAGGAGCAATCCACAGGCTGATGAGTATCGGGTATCGGGTATCGGGTATATAGTATAGGTATAATAATAAACTATGAAATGTGCAGTTCGATATACACGATACAAGATACGCGATATAAGATACTAAATACCTATGGCTAAAGACTATTTTCAAGACATATTACTCTCCAATGATAACAAAGTTGGGACTCCTCTCGGCGCTGATAAGAAAACCAGCGGCGGGAGCGATGGAATACCGGATGTTGGCGGGCGCTCAATAAGGAACATTACTGTGAATCCGCGCGCCCCTAGAACTCGAAGCATGTCTAGCGATGTCCGAGGATCTGCTTCGTCCGATCCTCAATCTCCATCTGTCTGGCCGAACACATACAAACGCAGCAGAGTTTGGATCTGGGTGATTGCCGCGATTTCTCTCATCATTTTAACCGTACTTGCTTTATTCGCATTCCGAAGCACGAAGATAACGATAACACCGCGCTCACGCCCAATTGTTTTTGATCAATCTGTCCATTTCATAGCCAACCCAATGGCAAATGAAAACTCGGGTCTGTCATACACCATTGTCGTAAACGAACTTGAAGATACTGCTGTCGTGGCCTCAAGCGGATCGGAGCACGCGGAAGAGAGAGCGAGCGGAACGGTAGTTGTATTTAATTCGTATTCTACTTCTCCAGTTCGTTTGATAAAGAATACCCGATTCATGACTCCCGGCGGATTGGTCTTTAGAGTTCCTGCTTCCGTGGTGATTCCCGGCAAAAAAGGCAGTACCCCAGGTTCCGTTCAAGTTACCATCGCGGCTGATCAGGCGGGAGAACAGTACAATATAGGGCCGGTTGATAAATTCACTCTCCCAGGCCTCAAGACAAGCCCTGACATGTATGCGGACATATACGCGCGTTCCACCGTTTCTTTCACCGGAGGATTTGTCGGCGACAAGCCAGCCGTCGCTCCGGGAGCAATTGATGCCGCGAAAGCCGAGATCCGTACCCGTCTGGAAACCAAGGTTCGTGACAGCGCGCAATCTCTTATAAATGAGAATGCGATTGTATTCCTAGATTTGATTCGCATCACATATGAATCTCTTCCATCAACGACGGAGGCAGGGGGCGGAATACGCGTCCACGAGAAAGCCCGCGTAGAGATTCCTGTTTTCCCCCCTGATGCATTCGCAAAAACTGTAGCGCAAGGAGTCGGGGAAAATACATCGGACGCTGGCTTCAAGATAGAAGGATTGGATAAACTCACTGGAAAATGGAGCGGTGAATCTGTGTCTAAAATATCGCTTGGAAAGGATGCCGTGGATTTCACGATGACAGGGAATGCGACTCTCGTATGGAAGATCGATTCAAAAGCACTTTTGGAGGCATTGGCTGGACGAGATCAGGAGGCCTTTCAGGCCATAATCACTGGCTTTTCCAGCATTCAGGAGGCACGCGCTCGAATTGAGCCGTTTTGGAAAGGATCTTTCCCAGTTTCTTCGTCCGACATTGTAATAGAATTAGTGCCCATTCAGGCGCAGTAGATTCTTGTGCGTAATGTTTTACTCGTACTTCACTAGAAACTGCGCGCGGATTGACGTCAAAAACCAAGCGCAGATTATCGCTGAAAATGTGAGTGTTTTTTCTATCGCTACTGACTACTCACTAATAACTACTGACTACCCCAATTAACGGGGTTGACGCAGTGCTCTTAAACTGATATTGTCATCGGCGCAGATATGTCCGCACACATGAATTGCCATAGCATGTCCGATGCGGGAATTTTTAAGGTGTTTGCCGGTCTATCTGCTGAAATGTTTTAGCGTGCTTATTTAGTTTGTAGGATATGGTAGAACAAGAGCTTGTGGAAGGAGTCGTGGAAGAGGCTCTTCCTAATGCTCTTTTTCGCGTAAGGATGGGTACTGGGGAACTTGTACTCGCGTACTTAGCGGGTAAAATGCGTCTGCACAGAATTAAAGTCTTGGTAGGCGACAGGGTCTCAGTTCATCTTGACCCCTACGGAGGACGAGCGCGGATAACGAGGAGAGTATAACGCCAATCTACGAATTTATTCCAATCTACAAATAACTACAAATGATAAACGTCTAACTATTCGTTGTCATTCGTAATATTCGTATCATTCGTAAATTGGAACTTGCTATGAAGGTAAAGGCATCAGTAAAGAAAATTTGTATGCATTGCAAACATGTTAAGCGCCACGGACGCCTTTTGGTTATATGCTCAAACCCGCGCCACAAACAACGACAGGGGTAGATTCGTATACGGTATCTCGTATTTGGTGTCTTGTATCCAATACGAAATACAAAATACTAAATACAAAATACTAAAGAATATGCTAAGAATCTCCGGAGTAACAGTGCCAGAAAATAAGCGCCTCGAAATAGCGCTTACTTCTATTTATGGCGTAGGACGTCCTCGAGCCCTATCTGTACTTTCACAACTCGGGATAGACGAAGGGAAGCGTCCCTCCCAGCTTTCTGCTGGTGAAGAAAACGCGCTGCGAGAAATGATTGAGAAATTCGCAGTCGAAGGCGAGCTTAAACGCCAAATAAGCGCTCACATCAGAAGGCTCAAAGATATAAAATCATATCGCGGCTCTCGGCACGCAAAACATTTACCTGCTCGAGGCCAGAGAACAAAGACAAATTCCCGCACGACCCGCGGTAACGTCCGGAAGACAATGACATCAGGTAAGCGGAAGCTGGAGAAGACGTAGAAAATCTTGAGAGCCTGTGAACTAGATTTTCTTAGCCTTCCTAAATTTTTGATATTTATTATATGTATAAACAAACGAAATTATTGAGTATGCGCCCCGGTTGTGGTATAAAGGTTCGCGAACAAAAATTTGGGGCGGGCATAGATTTTTCTAACTCACTCCGTTCGTAACAAAAATCTATGGGAAAAAAACGAATTATAAGAAAATCGGGTGGCAGCGTCGACGCTGGGCTAAAATCCCGCTCTCTCGCCCGCGTGGCAAAGAAGAACCTCGTATCAGGCACTCTTAATATTCACGCGACGTACAACAACACTAAAGTGCTTCTCGCGGACAAGGAAGGCAACACTGTGGCGTGGTCATCTTCTGGAGCCTTGGGTTTCTCCGGGGCTAAGAAGGGGACTCCTTTCGCGGCTGCCAAGGTTGGCGAGATTGTAGGAGATAAGGCGAATATAATTGGCATTAAAGAGGTTGATGTGGTAATCCGCGGAGTCGGAGCTGGACGTGAATCGGCTCTCAGGGCCTTCGCAGGCAAGGGGATCGATGTATTGCGAATATCGGATGACACCCCAATACCTCACAACGGTCCGCGGCCGCCGAAGCCGCGACGAATTTAGAAAAATAAGGAGTGTAACGATTATATTTTTCTTAACCCGCCTACATTTCTCAACAAAAACCATGCAAGTTCTTACAACTAGAAAAATGGCTCGAGCTGACGGTGATCGCGTCACGCGTGATTTTACAAGAAATGTGGGCGGGTGTAAGTTGTTTCTAAACTCGATTACTCGTTAAGAAAAACTAACATGCTCAAAATAAAATCAAAATACAAGATCGCCAAGCGCCTGGGTGCTGGGATTTTCGAGCAAACGCAGACGCAAAAATTTGCTCTTTCGGAGGCACGGTCAAAGAATGCCAAAAGTTCGCGTGGCAGGCGCGGGGCTTCCGACTACGGACGCCAGTTGTTAGAAAAGCAACGCGTTCGATTTACCTACGGACTTTCGGAGCGCCAGCTTTCTAACTACGCGAAGAAAGCGTTTTCACAGCCAAATCCGACGGCCGCTCTTCATAAAGCCTTGGAAATGAGGGCAGATAATGCCGCGTACAGAGCTGGTATCGCCAAAACACGCAGAGCGGCTCGCCAAATCATTTCCCACGGCCATGTAACTATCAACGGCAAGCGTATAACTATACCGTCATATCAAGTGCGTAAAGGGGACATTGTCGCTGTTCGTGAAGGAAGCCGCGCAAGTTCGCTTTTTGCCAGATTAACGGACCCCGACGAAGCTTCTGAAATTTCGAAGTCCGCTTGGATTGTCCTCGACCAGCCGCTTATGAAAGCAGAGGTAGTGGGCGAGCCAAGCTACGGAGGAGCGGAGAGCGGTATTGATTATCCTGCAGTATTTGAATTCTATAGCAGATAGTGTTACAATTGCAGACGTTTTTTATCACTTAGGTTTTAATATTATTTAGCGCTTAATAATCTGATTTTTTGTATTTTATATGTCTGATTACCACATCGCCCTGCCTTCCAAGCCGCGAGTTGTTTCTGAATCTGAAAGAAGCGGCACATACGAGATAGACGGGCTGTACCCTGGCTATGGATACACGCTGGGAAACTCTTTGCGGCGCATTGTCTTATCTTCTTTGCCGGGAGCCGCTGTTACGCATGTAAAGATTCCCGGCGTTGCGCACGAATTTTCTACTATAGATGGGGTTAAAGAGGACGTCGTGACCATACTCCTTAATATCAGGAAGATTCGCCTCAAACTTGTTACCGACGAGCCGCAAACTATGACTCTTCACGTAAAGGGTCCGAAATCAGTCACCGCGGAAGACCTTAAGCTCCCCGGTCAAGTAGAGGTACTAAACCCAGAAAGTCATATAGCCGATATTAGCGGAAAGGTGACTCTGGACATCGAACTGCGAGCAGAACGAGGCCTTGGATACATCCCGAAAGAGGTGCATCAAAAAGAGCGCGTGGATGTGGGCACCATCGCGTTGGACGCGATTTTTTCTCCAATCCGCCGTGTGAATTATGAAGTTGAAAATATGCGCGTCGGTGACAGAACCGATTTCAACCGATTGAGGATCCTTATTGAAACAGATGGCACAATCGCGCCGCGCGAAGCGCTAGAGCGTTCTATAGAGACGATGATACACCAGCTTAAGGCAGTAGTCGGTTTTAAAGAAGATGATGTTTCGGAACGAGACGTTCTTTCTTCTGGCGGTTCTTCAAGAGATTCTAAGCGCGACGACAAAACCGCGCCAGACGCGGAAGTTCTGAAAACCCGCATTACAGAATTAAATATGCCCCAAAGAGTGACGGATGCTTTGGACAATGCCTCAATAAGAACTGTCGGAGGGCTTGTGCGAAAGCGCGAAGATGACCTTCTTTCAATAGAAGGATTGGGACAGAAAGGGCTTCAAGACATAAAGCGAGCACTTTCGAATCTTGGACTTACGCTCCGCTCACAGTAGCATTTGTATACAGTATCTCGTATTTGGTATCTTGTATCCAATACGAAATACAAAATACTAAATACCAAATACTAAACCATGAAGCATCATAAGAAAAAGCGAACATTGGGGCGGAAATACGGTCAACGAGTCGCACTGCTTCGGAGCTTGGCAAGGTCTCTTATACTTGCAGGAGGCATTACAACGACAATTGCTCGCGCAAAGGAATTAAGACCATTCGTCGAGAAGCTGATTTCTGCTAGCAAGCAAAATACAACTGCTTCGCGGAGGGCTGTCTCATCGCGTATGGGCGGAAGCCCTGACACGGTTTTGAAACTACATCAAACGATAGCTCCGGGATTTAAGGAGCGAGTTGGCGGATACACCCGAATCATCCGGCTTGGTCGCGTTGGAAAGCGCGCCATAGAGTCTGCTCGTATCGAACTCGTTAAATAATATAGATATGGCTAAACAATCAGAATACACTATAGATGCGACAGGAAAGAGCTTGGGGCGAGTTGCTTCACTCGCGGCAAAAACCCTAATGGGAAAAACTGAACCTAGTTACACTCCTCACATCCCGTCTCAAGTAAAGGTTACTGTTTCAAATGTATCAAAATTGGTCGTAACCGAGAGAAAGGACCTTGGAAAGAAATACACGACATACTCCGGGTATCCAGGAGGATTAAAGACAGAGGCGCTGGGAAAGCTTCGAGTGCGTAAAGGTCACGCAGAACCGCTTCGCCGAGCAATTCAGAGAATGCTTCCCCGAAATACTATGCTTGTGGGACGAATGAAAAACCTAAAAATCACCCTTTAAATATGACTGCAACCAAACAAACATACACCGAGGCGGTGGGGCGAAGAAAAACAGCAAGTGCGCGAGCGCGCCTTGTTCCCGCAAAAGGCGCGTCCATGACAGTGAATGGAAAACCCGCAGATGAATACTTTCCAAAAGGACTATTTGTTAAGACTGCTTTTGAATCCTTGACCTCCACCAATTCAGCATACGCAGTTTCGGTACATGTCAGAGGCGGAGGCCACAAAGCGCAAGCCGTCGCTATCCGCCACGCAATTTCTCGCGCTCTGAACGAAATCACCCCAGAATTGCGAAAAGATTTGAAACAGCGCGGATTCTTGAAACGCGACCCGAGAGCGAAAGAGCGCAAAAAATTCGGTTTGAAGAAAGCGCGAAGAGCTCCGCAGTGGAGCAAGCGTTAAAAAAAATATAGGTGTTCATGCTATAATTTCTCGGCATGATTTTTGGGAAAAAAGATAAAAAAGAATCGGATTTGGAGGCAGATCCGGAAGAAGTGAAAATAAGTCCCGATGAGGAGGTTGTTGAAATTGAGGATGAAGAAAAGGGTGACGAGTCGCTCGCCGATAAATTGAAAAAATTGAGAACGGAACTCGAGAAATGCAAAGAAGAAAAACAGGAATATCTGATTGGATGGCAGAGATGCAAAGCGGATTCGATAAATTCTCGAAAGGACGCCATATTGGCGGGGGAGAGAGCAGGAAATCGGGCTAGAAATACGCTTATTGAGGACATAATTCCAGCCCTTGATAGTTTTGATATGGCCATTGCGAGCGACACGTGGGCGAAAATGGATGCCAATTGGAGAATTGGAATGGAAAATGTCCGTTCACAACTTGTTACCGCGCTTTCCAATCAGGGCGTAAGCGGATACGCAGAAGTCGGAGACGCCTTTGACCCGACACAGCACGAGGCAGTGCAAGAAATTGACGCGGAGGGAGAGCCTGGCAGTATCGCCAAAATTTTGCGACGCGGTTACATGTACGCGGGCAACATAATTCGCCCAGCGCATGTTGCGGTTATCGTCCATAAGGAATAGAATGGGTTTCTGGCCGATAGGGTTAGTATCGGCATCTGTAGACGAGTTGACAAATGCTTTCATAAAATCTATATATTACTAATGTCCCAATCTACGAATGATACGAATACTACGAATGGCTACGAATGTGGCCAGCTTTTAATTTGTAGTTATTTGTAGATTGGAATAGATTTGTAGATTGGCATATGTCTAAAATAATTGGAATAGATCTAGGTACGACGAATTCGGCTGTCGCCGTAGTTCGAAGCGGAGAGCCGGAAATAATTGAGAACTCGGAGGGCGCGCGCACAACGCCGTCTGTTGTCGCAATTTCTAAGACAGGAGAACGGCTAGTCGGTCTTTTGGCAAGAAGGCAAGCGGTCACAAACCCAAAAAATACGATATTCCAAATAAAGCGCTTTATAGGACACTCTTTTGACGAGCCGGCGGTTGATAAAGACAGAAAGGCCGTGCCGTTTGATGTTAGGAAATCTACGAGTGGAGGCATAGAGGTACACATGGGCGCCGCTCCGGGGGGTTCTAACGAGCCGAAATGGTATCGCCCGGAAGAGATTTCCGCGATGATTCTGCAAAAATTGAAACAAGACGCGGAAGCAAAATTGGGCGAGACCATAACAGAGGCGGTCATAACAGTGCCGGCGTATTTTAATGACGCACAGCGACAGGCGACGCGAGACGCGGGAAAAATCGCTGGCCTTGAAGTAAAAAGAATAATAAATGAACCAACGGCGGCCGCTCTCGCGTACGGTTTCAACAAAAAAAAGAACGAAAAAATTGTCGTGTTTGACTTCGGCGGAGGAACCTTTGACATTTCCGTGCTGGAGGTCGGTGATGACGTGATAGAAGTTCGTTCTACAGACGGCGACAGCCACCTAGGCGGAAAAGATATAGATCAAAAGATAATGACTTGGATTGCTGATGAATTTAAGAAAGAGTCGGGCATAGATGTGCGAAATGATCCGCTAGCGCGACAACGCCTTGATGAGGCGGCAGAAAAGGCAAAAATTGAGCTTTCCACAGCGAAGGAAACCGAGGTCAACATCCCGTTTATTACTTCTGATTCGTCAGGTCCGCGGCACTTGCTCGTTAAAATGACGCGAGCAAAATTAGAAGATCTTTCAGGTGAGTTTATCGAAGAAGCAATGTCCATCACGAAGCGTGCAATGGGTTCCTCGCCATTCAAGATAGGAGATTTGAACGAGATAATTCTCGTAGGCGGGCAAACTCGCATGCCAGCCCTCCAGAAGGCCGTTGAAGACTTTTTCAAAAAGAAACCAAACATGACGGTAAATCCGGATGAAGTGGTTGCTATCGGCGCGGCAATACAGGGAGGAATTCTTCAGGGCGATGTAAAAGATGTTCTTCTTCTGGACGTGATTCCTCTTTCCATGGGAATTGAGACGATGGGCGGAGTCGCTACAAAAATTATTGAACGCAACACGACCATCCCAACCTCGCGCTCGCAGGTGTTTTCAACCGCATCCGACAATCAACCATCAGTTGAGATTCATATTGTGCAGGGTGAAAGACCAATGGCCGCTGATAACAAGTCTCTCGGAAGATTCAACTTGGACGGTATTCCACCGGCGCCGCGCGGTATTCCCCAAGTTGAGGTTAAGTTCGATATAGACGCGAACGGTATTTTGAGCGTGACAGCAAAGGACAAAACATCCGGTAAAGAACAATCAATCCGCATCGAGGCACGCTCCGGCCTCACGGATGCCGAGGTAGAAAAGATGCGAAAAGATGCAGATATAAATGCCGAGGCCGACAAACAAAAGCGCGAACTTGTTGAAGCCCAGAATGCCGCAGACCAGATTATCTATGCCGCGGAAAAGGCGCTTAAAGAGCACGGAGGAAAGGTGAGCGAGGATATAAGAAAGAATGTGCAAGAAAAAATAGACGCGCTTAAAACCGCCCGCTCGGGCTCCGACGTTTCCGCAATCAAGTCTGCTTCCGATGCTCTATCGACAGCAATGAGCGCAATCGGCGAAGCAATGGCTAAAACTCCGCCTACGCAAGAACCGCCAAAGGGAGAAGACCAGAAACCGCCAGATACTCCGCCTCAACAGTAAAAAGGCGCTGGTTTAGTATTCTCTTGAATGATCAATGACATAATCGAGCGGCTCGTTTGCTAGGAATTTCTGCAGGTTATTTTTGAATATACGGATGACTTCTGGAACGGGGGTGATAGCGGCCACGTGCGGCGTAATAATAACGTTGGGCAACTGCCAGAGCAGTGTTTGGTCATCAACCCCTAATGCGTTCGAGCGCTGTTTTTACCGTTGCTACCATTCTCGGTATGGTGTTTGCTGGATGCAGGATTGCATTTTCTGGTCTCATTAAAACAGGCTGTATCCCCATATCAATCTCTCCTATTGCATGTTCAAGTTCCTGTCGTGCAAGTAGCAGGGCTTCATAATATGATCTCTTGTTCTGGGGAATATCATTGCTCCCGCTGATCAGGGCACGCACCTCATCTGGGGTTACCCCCGTAACATTCAACAACGACCCATGCCCCCCTAGGGTAGCATCAATCTTCTGTATTAGATTTTCCGCTACGCTCCTTAGAGCATCGAGCCTAGACTCTAGTTCAGGATTATATCCCTTCACTCGTTCTGTGCCCGCTCGGCTTGCCAAATAGTCCCATGTGGCTTGATCTCCAGTGTTACCCTGTTTCTCTAGTACGTCTTTCTTCGCGCCCGGTATCAAATGTTCGCGCGCATGACGCTCTGCACGAGCAGCCGTCCATGCTTCATTTGGCTCCTGTATTATTCCATCTTCAATACTCATGGTTCAATCGTAACACAGATGAGGTTCGGGGAAGAGTACCTAACAGAACGTGATATTCTTCTGATTGCGCAGCCAGTACTAGAATCTTGTGCATAGTTTATTCCAAAGTAATGCATTTAGCATAACGTAAAGAGATACTTTTATACAGTAGTGTGGGTGCGCATATTTTTACGATAGTTACACTAGTTGTACATATGTACCATTAGTGTAACTGCTTCTTTCGACTTTCACGAATCGCTTTTCTTTTTCTTTAACGAGTCTATAATGAACGAATGAAAAACTACTACGACATATTGGGAATTGCAAAAACCGCGACAGAAGAAGACATCAAAAGTGCGTTTAGAAAACTAGCTCACAAATATCACCCCGACAAGAAGGGAGGGGACGAGAAGAAATTCAAAGAGGCAAGCGAGGCTTATGCTGTTCTCTCAAACAAACAAAAGCGTTCGCAATACGACACATATGGTAGTGCCCACGCGGGCGGACAAGGCGGAGCGCGTGGCGGATTTGGAGGATTTGATTTCTCCGATTTCGCTCAAGGGAGCGCGAATTTTGGCGGGCAGGAATTTGACTTGGGAGATATTTTCGGAGAATTTTTCGGCGGAGCGAGAGACGGCTCGGCCGGTAGAGCTAGAGGTCGCGATATTTCGGTTGATATTGAGCTTCCGTTTCGCGAGGCAATATTCGGCACCGAGCGCAGAATGCTAATCGCGAAAATGAGCTCTTGCTGGGATTGCGAGGGCACTGGAGCAAAAAAGGGGACGAAGCGCGCTACATGCGGTTCCTGCAACGGTAAAGGCAACATCCGTGAAGCGAGAAATACATTTTTCGGCAACTTCACAACGACTCGTACATGCCCGCGTTGTCAGGGGCGTGGGCAGGTGCCAGAGCATGAGTGCAATACGTGCAAGGGACAGGGTGTCGCGAAGCGCGAAGAAGAAGTGCACGTAGTCATCCCTGCCGGAGTATTGGACGGCGAAATGATACGCATGCCAGGCCGTGGCGAGGCAACTTCAGGGGGTATAGCCGGCGATCTCTATGTGAAGCTCCACATAAAAGCAGACAAAACATTTGCTCGCGAAGGACACAACCTTCTAACGGTTCTTCACCTGAAACTTACCGACGCATTGCTTGGCGGGGAGTTTAAGATTGAGACTCTTGATGGCGGCGTATCTGTTTCTGTTCCTCAAGGAGTCGCGCATGGCGAACTTCTGCGAGTGCGCGAAAGAGGAGTCCCGTATGGCAGGGGCTCGCGCGGAGATTTGCTTGTGCGCGTTGACATACAATTCCCGAAAAAGCTCTCGCGCAAAGCGAATGAACTTGTCGCGGAACTTCGTAAGGAAGGACTCTGAGATAGGGACTAGCCACTAGCCAATAGTGTTTAGGGTATAATTACCCGAATGATTGGTGGCTATGAACTAGTGGCTAACTCACTATCTAGCATTCCGCTCGATTGGATGGTTATTGTAGGATTTGGGATCATCCTCGCTTTTATCGTTATGAGAACGGGCATTAGCAGGGCTGTCGCCCTTGCGCTGTCATTGCCGGTGGCGCTATTGATATTTTCAGAACTGACGCAAGCAAGATTCTTGGCAGGAATCGGTGCTCAATTAGGAACACCAATTATGAAAGCGCTTGTTTTCATAATACCGTTTGTGGTGATTTATTATTTTGTGCACCAAATGATCGACACTTACGGCAGTGGTAATGGCGCGATAACGCAGGCATTGCTCGCCTCCATCGCGACTGTAGTAGTTGTAGTCGTGGTATGGTTGCAAGTTCCGGAACTTCAATCTCTTTGGCACTTTGGGTCGCAAATACAATCAATCTTCGATGAACAGTACCGATTTTGGTGGCTTGTTTGCGCCTACAGCACTCTTGCGTTCGTGAGGTAATGTCCGAAGTAGAGGCGCGCGGGGCAAGATCTGGGCTCTGTCTGATGGAATAGACAGGGGTTCTAGATTTATCTTTCGAGGATAGCGCGTGAAGTGAAAGAGTACTCTCTTTCACTTCCAAGCGGCGCAGACAGCAAAGGTTTAAAAACCCCGCGGCTTGCCGCGGAATGAGCCCGCGCAAGACATGTCTTGCGCGGGCTCGGGTCCAGGGCTTGCCCTGGGGTTTGAAACCTTTCATCACAGACCTTTCAGAGAATTAATGATTGCAACATTTTCTGGTATGATGGTTTGAATGCAAAAGAAACGACTTCTAACCGGCGTTCAGCCCTCTGGAGCCCTTCACATAGGGAACTATTTAGGTGCGCTTAAGCCATTTGTCTCCATATACGGGGAATATGAAAGTATGCTGATGGTCGCTGATTATCACTCACTCACGACCCTCAAAGACTCTGGTCAGGTTCGAGAAAATATCATGAGTGCCGTTCGAGATTATGTGGCAATCGGAGTGGACCCAAAGCGCGTTATTATTTTCCAGCAATCCGCCATACAGGCTCACACAGAACTCGCGTGGATTCTCGAGTGCCAGGTCACGGTCCCGTTTCTGATGCAAGCGCACGCGTATAAAGACAAAGTAGCAAAAGGGCTAGAAGCAAATGCCGGATTATTTTGTTATCCGATGCTCATGGCGGCCGACATTCTCATATACGACACCGATGTGGTTCCGATTGGGCAGGACCAGAAACAGCACGTCGAATACGCTCGCGAGGCGGCGGCGAAATTCAATAAAGTGTACGGGGATACTTTCAAGGACCCGGAAGAAATGATTCTCCGCGATGTCGCGACTGTTCCCGGTACAGACGGTCAAAAAATGAGCAAAAGCTATGGAAACACTATCCCGCTTTTTGGAACCAAGAATGAGATACTAAAAGCTGTGATGAGCATAATAACGGACTCAAAAGGGGAGAGCCCGGAAAATGTCTACGCGATTCACCGATTGATCAAGGATGAGACTGAAATCGCCGCGCTCTACAAATCTAATAAGGGCAAGTACAAGGTTGTAAAGGACGCTCTCGCAGAAGACATTGAGTCCCTTGTTGCTCCAATGCGCGAAAAGCGCGACTCTATAACCGATTCAGATGTAGTAAGAATCTTGAAAGACGGCGCGGAGAGGGCTCGCGAGCAGGCAGAAGCGAAGATGAAGGTTGTGCGAGAAAGGGTCGGAGTAGCGTTATAAGTTTTTAGTTTTAAGTTTTAAGTTTCTAGTATTATGAATAACCGAGTTCTAATCAAAAATCTGCGAAATAATATCGGGAACACCATTACTATCGCGGGCTGGGTTTCGGTGCGCCGCAATCAGGGTAAGTTAGTATTCTTTGATTTTCGGGACGCAAGCGGGACGATTCAGGGGGTCGTACTGCCAACGTCGGGCGCGATGGAAGAAGCAAAGACGCTTCGTCCCGAATACGTGGTTGCGGTAACCGGAGAAGTCGTTAAGAGGGGAGAAAAAAATGTCCAGCATGGAAAAGAAAATGGGGATTTGGAGTTGCGCATAGGAAGTATCGCGACTCTTAATACCGCCGAAACTCCTCCTTTTGACGTTACCGCCGACACATCCGGAATAAATGAAGAAGCCCGGCTTGAATACCGTTATATTGACCTCCGAAGCGAGAGAATGCAGAAAAATATACGAATGAGAAGCGAATTTGTCCGCAAAATCAGAGAATTTCTCTTCAGGAAATCATTCGCGGAAATTGAGACGCCTCTTCTTACGGAATCCACACCTGAAGGTTCACGGGATTTTGTCGTCCCTTCCAGACTGCATCCAGGCAGTTTTTACGCGCTTCCACAATCTCCCCAACAATACAAACAGCTTCTTATGGTCGGCGGATTTGAACGATATTTCCAGATTGCGCGCGCTGTGCGCGACGAAGACCTGCGCGCAGACCGCGGATTCGAGCATTCGCAGATAGATTTAGAAATGTCTTTCGTTGAGCAAGACGATGTCATGTCACTCGTTGAGGAGATGATGACGGAGGCTAGCGAAGCAATGGGTTTTACCCTCAAAGATAAACCGTTCCCGCGATATACATACAGAGAGGCAATGGAGAAATTCGGCGCCGATAAATTCGATTTGCGAACAGAAGAGGAAAAGGGTAGCCGCGTCCTCTCATACGCGTGGGTGTACAAGTTCCCATTTTTCGAAAAGACTGACGAGGGCAAGTGGGCGTTCACTCACAATCCATTTTCAAGAACTGTGGAGGAACACTCTGATTGGCTTCTGCAAAACAAAAATATCGGAGAGATTCTAACCATGCAATACGACTTGGTATGCAATGGATATGAAATAGGCGGCGGTAGCATTCGCGAGCACAATTCAAAATATCTCAAGAAAGTCTACGAGGTGATGGGCTACACCGAAGAAGAAATTGAGGAGCGCATAGGGCATCTTCTGAAGGCGTTCACGTATGGCGCGCCTCCGCACGGTGGCATAGCTTTGGGAATCGAGAGAATACTCATGACCCTTACCGGAGAGAAGTACCTGCGCGAAGTACAGGCATTTCCAATGACGCGCAGGGGGCAAACCGCGGTTATGAAAGCTCCTAAGCCCCTGACACAGGAACAGCTTCGCGAACTTGGAATTGATGTTTTAAAAAGGAAGGACGAGAAGAATTCATGACGGGAAAATTCGTAATCGCAACCCATAACTTTAACGGGCCCCTTGAGACCCTTTTTAATTTAATTGAGGAACGCAAACTTTCCATATCCGATGTTTCTCTTGCGGAGGTGACAGACGCGTATCTTTTATACGTGGAAAGGCTGCCGGAACTTCCACTGGGAGAAACTTCTCAGTTCATACTTGTCGCTTCTACGCTTCTACTCATTAAATCACGCCAGCTTCTGCCGATGTTAGAAATGTCAGAAGACGAGCGTGAAAGCGTGGAAGAGCTTGAGAAGCGCCTAGCGCGTTACTCCATTATCCGCAAATCGGCCAAACTGCTCAGGCGTATATGGGGGACCGCGCCACTTTCTTTCCCAAAGCACGTTCCAATGCCCGATCCAATATTCACTCCAGGTCAGATTTCGGTAGAAATAATCCTGGACTCGATTATGCGGATGATAAGCGCGCTTCCAAGTGCGGTCAAAACCGCGCAGGCGCTTGTGGCGCCGGTTCTGGCGCTTGAAGATGTTATCGTCCGGCTTGAGAAGCGGCTTGTTGGGGCGGTGCGAGCCCGTTTCAGCGAGCTGACGAAATCCGCAAGTAAACATGAGGTAATAGTCTACTTTCTAGCAATGCTAGAGCTTGTCCGTTCCGGCTCTATCAGTGCGACACAGGAGCGCATCTTCAGCGACATCACTCTCGAGACGGAATCTCTTATCGCGCCGAAATATGGGAATGGAGTAGTTAGTAGTTAGTAGTTAGTAGAATGCAATTATGGGACCGGATAAACAGATTGAAACAAGCAAAAATATCTCGGAAATGGCGGCGCGGGCCGAAGCCTTTTTGTTTGCGGAAGGCGAGCCTATACCGACAAGCACATTAAAAAAACTACTTTCTTGCACGGATGAGGAGCTTGAGCAAGCTCTTCTCTCATTAGCAAAACGACAAGATGGAAGCGGTATTGCTCTTATAAGGACGAACGGTGAAGCTGCACTGGCAGTTTCCGAATCCTGCGCTCCGGCTATACGCGCCGAAAATGCAAAGGAGCACGAGCGCGAAATAGGAGATGCTGGACTTGAGGTTCTTGCCATACTTCTCTATCGCGGACCGTCCACGCGCGCTCAAATCGACTACATCCGCGGAGTGAACACTAGCACTACGCTGCGTACACTCCTGGCGCGGGGACTTGCCACGAGAACCGAGAATCCGGGCGATTCGCGCGAATATTTGTATCACCCGACCGCCGAACTTCTCGCGCATCTAGGAGCATCCAGTACGAAGTCATTGCCAAATTATGAGAAAATCACCGGGGAACTGCGGGCATTTGAGGAATCAAAAGATAAATCCGACGCTCGCCTATGACTGATGAAAGTATGACAATCCAGCCCGCGCTTGAACACGCGCAGGCAGATGAGAAAGGTACGGTTGTTTCTACCGGACACGGATTGATTCCTGTCATGTCGTTCCTTATGCTGTTTTTTGTTGCCGTCGCGGTAATAATGGAGCACGAGTATCAACCACCCGTCGGAACAACGGGCTCACAGGTTGCGGCCGCGGCCGCGGAAGAGAATCCATTTGAAGAATTGTCTCTAGTCTCTAAGGCCGCGATAGTCATAGACTTGAAAAAAAACAAAGTTCTTTTCGCTAAAAATCAAGATGTTCAACTGCCACTCGCATCGCTCGCCAAAATTGCTATGGTTCTTGCCGTCAGTGATTCGTTATCAACCAGCACAATGCTAACTATTCCTAGGGATACTGCTCCAGAAGGAAACGCGGAGCGTTTAGCAAAAGGGGAGCGATGGCGCGTACAAGACATAATTGATTTCACTCTCCTATCATCTTCAAACGAGGGCGCGGAGATTCTTGCAAACGCGGCCGAAACCGCAATACGCTTGAAATATCCGGATGCGGCGGAAGACGCCTCGACTGTCTGGCGTATGAACGCGCTTGCTCGCGAGCTTCTGCTTCAGCAGACTTTCTTTCTAAATGCGAGCGGTCTGGACATCAGTCCGACTCTTTCGGGCGCATACGGCTCCGCGCGAGACGTCGCCGCGTTGTTTGCATACGCGGCTTCGAAACACCTTTCTGTTTTCAGCAAAACGGCCAATGACGGAATTGTTTTAACATCGGCAAACGGACGGAGTACCGCGAGAGCATTCAATACCAACGAGGCGTATGGAGAAATTCCTGGACTCATTATGGGAAAAACTGGCTTAACCGACCTCGCGGGAGGCAATCTCGCAATTGTTTTTGACGCGGATTTAGGGCATCCTGTCGTAGTTGTTGTGCTCGGCTCCACGCGCGATGGGCGTTTCTCCGACATGCGCCAGCTAGTGTCAAAGACGAGAGAAATGATATCGGGCCAAAGCGGAAGTAACCCAAATTAGACATCCGATGTCTAATTTGGGTTGTAATTTGAGTTTTGCGGGAAAGTGGGCAGGAAGTACAATGGGTAAATGATATCCGACCTCACGCGAGTGCTTATTCCAGCCGCAACAGCTTTCATAATAGGAATTCTAGTGACCCCTATAATCACTCACTATCTATATAAATACAGAGCATGGAAGAAACATCCTGGCAAAATCGCTTTTGATGGCACGCAGGCGTCGGAATTCTACCGGCTTCACCGGCAAAACGAAGTAAAGGCCCCTCGCATGGGTGGAATTGTTATTTGGAGTAGCGTGCTTCTGACTATATTAGGAATTGCAATCATTGCAAAATTTGTGCCAAGCGTGAAAATTCTCGAGTTGGATTTTTTGAGCCGCGGTCAAACATGGATACCGCTCGCGGCACTTATTATTGGTTCTGCCGCGGGACTAATTGACGACCTGATGGTCATTCGTCCAAACAAGGATGGAATGGCTCTGCGCCTCCGGCTTTTTTTCGTCGTTTTACTTTCATCATGCGCGGGCTGGTGGTTTTGGCACAAGCTCGGAGTAACATCGGTCAACAATCCATTTGGAACTCCTTTTGAATTAGGTTGGTTGATTATCCCTTTATTCGTTCTAATTTCATTAGCGGTTTACGCGTCAGGAATTATAGACGGAATAGACGGCCTATCCGGAGGAGTTTTTGGGTCAATCTTTGCCTCGTACTCCATAATCGCATTCGCGCAAAATCAAATTGACCTAGCGGCATTTTCCGCCGCGATAGTCGGCGGACTGCTCGCGTTTCTGTGGTTCAACATTCCACCGGCCAGGTTTTATATGTCCGATACCGGCACAATGGGCCTTACGCTTTCATTGGCCGTTATCGCTTTTATGACCGACAGTCTGGGCGGGGGATTTGGAATAGCTGTACTACCGATTATCGGCGGCCTGCTCGTTCTGACAGTTGCTTCGAATATAGCGCAAATTGTATCGAAAAAATTCCTCGGAAAAAAACTCCTGCGCATAGCCCCTCTCCACCACCACTTCGAGGCAATAGGATGGCCGGGATACAAAGTCGTCATGCGTTATTGGGTTCTTTCCATAGTGTTCGCTTTTGCCGGTGTCATTATCGCCATAGTATCGATATGACAAAAAGAAGATCGCGCATCGACAAGCCGCTGGCGATTTTGATTTTTACTCTCTTGATCGGCGGAAGCATGATATTCGCGTCCGCGGCGTTCGGCTATCTCGCGCGCGGAAACGGAAATGTATCGTCAGTCGCATTCAATCATCTTGTTTTGGGTGCCGGTGTTGGATTGTTGGCACTAGTCGCAACTACTAATATCGATTATCGAGTATGGCGCCGCTTCGCGCCGCTTCTTTTCGTTCTCTCACTAATCGCCACAGGATTAGTCTTTTTGCCGCAGATAGGCCTTGAGCATGGAGGCGGGAGACGCTGGCTCGAGCTTGCCGGAATATCGTTCCAGCCATCAGAGGTTCTTAAGTTGGCAACTGTGTTTATGGCCGCCGCGTATTTTTCCGCAATACGCGCGCGAATACAATCTAGCTGGCACACGGTGGGGGGATTGATCGCTATTCTCGCTTTTCCATCGGTAATATTGATACTCCAGCCAGATATAGGAACTCTCGGCATTATTGTAGCAAGCGTGCTCGCAATATACTTTACCGCTGGCGTCTCTTGGAAATACATCGCGCTTACAGTGTGCATCGTGCTTGTGGCTCTCGGAGCCCTCTTTGTAATGAAACAGCATGTCCGGGACAGGATAACGACTTTCTTCTACCCCGCCCAAAATCAACAGGCAGAAGGGTATCAAATTAAGCAATCATTGATTGCTATTGGTTCCGGAGGACTGACAGGACGCGGATTCGGACAAGGAGTCCAGAAATTCACGTACCTGCCGGAGCCGATGGGGGATTCGATATTTGCCGTGGCTGGCGAAGAGCTGGGTTTTATAGGCAGTACGTCAATTGTTATATTATTCCTATTATTCGCGCTTCGAGGATTTACTCTCGCTTCACGTTCTCAAGACTTATTCGGAACGCTTTTAGGTGTCGGAATTACAACCTACCTTGTCAGTGAAGCATTTATTAATATCGCCTCAATGCTTGGCGTTCTACCGCTGACCGGAATACCCTTAACATTCATAAGCCAAGGAGGAAGCGCGATGCTCGTGTCGCTCGCGAGCGCGGGAATACTTCTAAACATCTCTAAACATTCCAACATTGGCCGCTAGACTGAGTCAAATGCAATTGTGTTAAACTGTAAGTATGCGCATCGTACTTGCAGGCGGAGGAACAGGGGGGCATTTTTATCCCCTCATAGCGGTAGCGGAAGCCATCGAGGATATAACAAAGGAGCGCGTTTTAATTGAGCCGGAGCTCTACTACGCGGGTCCAAGCGCTTTCGATTCTGAAGCAATGCACGAACACGATATCACTCTTATCTCTATTCCGGCCGGAAGATTAAGAAGGTATTTTAGCATCCAGAACTTTTTTGATATTTTCAAGACGATATGGGGCGCGTTCACGGCCACTATTCAGCTCTTTAAAATTTATCCAGATGTAGTATTTTCCACCGGTGGCTTCGCCGCGTATCCAGTGCTCGTTGCAGCGCGCGTACTTATGATTCCCGTAATCATATACGATGCCGACGCGCTACCGGGAAGAGTGTCTCTCTGGTCGTCAAAATTTGCTCGTTGGATTGCAATCGCACATCCAGACGCGGTAAAAGAATTCCCGGAGAATGTGCGAGATAGAATCGCAAGAACAGGACATCCAATCAGAAAGGAAATTGAGAAGCCTACCAACGAGGGCGGTCACGAATTTCTAAAACTTAGGTCAGATGTTCCAACAGTATTCATTATGGGAGGTTCTCAGGGTTCAGTAGCAATTAATAATGTAATTCTGAATGCTTTACCGGAACTAGTAAAAAGATATAACATCATTCATCAAACTGGCGTGACAAATTTAGAAGAAACTTCGCGCCTATCGAAACTTATCCTGCGAAATTCTTTTTTTGACAAGAGGTATCGCGCGTTCGGATTATTAAACACCCTAGCACTGAGGATGACGGCGGGAATATCCGCAGTGATAGTTTCGAGAGCCGGAAGCGGCTCTATTTTTGAAATAGCATCATGGGGAATACCGTCCATTCTTATTCCAATTCCGGAGGACGTCTCGCGTGACCAAAAAGAAAATGCGTTTTCATACGCGCGTAGCGGCGCGGCTGTAGTGTTAGAACAGCAAAATGTAACGGAGCATATTTTGATAGCGGAAATTGAGCGTATAACGGGAAATCCAGACCTAAAAAAGAAAATGTCGGCTGCCGCTCTAGCATTTTCACGCCCAGAAAGTGCCAGAAAACTGGCGACTATCATAGTCGACACAGCGCTAGAGCATGAACCCCGTTAAAGGTCTGGATATATGCAAAAATCCTACGAAACAATAGAGGCGCCAATGACATATTGCTTGCATGTTGGGCACATAAAAGATAATTCTTCAAATTATCTTTTATGCCCGACTTCTAACGGGGGAGCTCCTAAAGGTTCTCATCATGACTGAAAAAACCCGCGTTCGTTTTCCGCCAAGCCCGACAGGATACTGCCATGTTGGGACCGCGAGAATGGCCATCATAAATTTCCTTTTCGCTAAAAAGAATAATGGCACAATAATATTCCGAAGCGAGGATACCGATAAAGAGCGCAGCAAAAAAGAATATGAGGACGACATTAAAGATTCCCTAAACTGGCTTAAATTGAATTGGGACGAATTTTACAGACAGTCCGAGCGTTTTGAAATATATCGCAAGCACATACATTCTCTCGTTGATTCCGGTAAGGCGTATGTATCGGAAGAGGAGAGTAAAAAAGAACCGGGACAGATGGTAAGCGTAGTGCGTCTCAAAAACCCTGGTACCAGAGTCACATTTTCCGATATTATTCGCGGAGACATAACTTTTGATACTACCGAACTTGGGGATTTGGTGATAGCCAGATCGGTTGATGACGCTTTATATCATTTTGCGGTTGTCGTTGACGACGCAGAAATGAATATCACTCACATAATACGAGGCGACGATCATATCTCAAACACGCCTCGTCAGATACTCATTCAAGAAGCCCTGGGGTTCGAGAGGCCGCTTTACGCGCACTATCCGCTTTTGCTTGGCGCTGATAAATCAAAACTCTCAAAACGAACAGGGGATACATCTGTAAGAAGCTACAAGGAAAATGGTTATCTTCCGGATGCGTTTCTTAACTACATAGCGATTCTCGGGTGGACGCCAAAATCACAAAAGGAAATAATGTCGCTACAAGAAATGATTGCCGAGTTTGATGTCAAGGATCTACACAAAAGCGGAGCGGTTTTTGATATTGATAAACTGCGCTGGTTCAACCGCCAGTATTTGCTTAATATGCCAGAGAGTGATTTATCCGACTCCGTGCTTCGAATTATGGAGGAAGCTATCTTAAAGCGCGGACTGAATTGGAATTCTGAAATCGGTGTTCAATTGCTACCAATGCTTAGAGAAAGGATTTCCGTATTGGAGGACCTGAAAATATTGGCAGGCGATGGGGAATTGGACTACTTCTTTTCTAACCCGTTGTACGATCCTGCGGAGATACCAGGCAAAAAGGGGACAACTATATCAGCAATTAAACACCTGAGCGCACTGCGAAAAATCCTAGATGAGATCGCGGAAAGTGAGTTCAGAGAGCCGGAAAAGATAAAGGCTTCTGTTTGGGATTACGCTACAAAAGAGGGAACTGGCGCGGTACTGTGGCCATTCCGTTATTCGCTTACGGGACTAGCAAGATCTCCGGACCCATTTTTTGTCGCCTCAGTCTTAGGAAAACAAACCTCGATTGAACGCGTCGAGGCGGCAATATCCGCACTCGACTTATGAAAGTAGCTTGCTTCAGGATCTCGGCGTTCATAGCCGTTACTGTTATTATTATCGCTCCAGGTTTGCTTTTCGCTCAAACCGCCGATGAATTGCAGAGACAGATAGATGATCAGAACGCGCAAATTGCCATACTTAACAAAGAAATCCAGCAATACCAGACGCAGTTGGACGCGACTTCGCAAAAGAAACAGACTCTTCAAAATGAGTTAGATCAATTGAACATTTCTAGAAAAAAACTCACGACGTCTATTAGCGTAACAAAAAAACAGATTAGCTCCACTCAACTGCAAATTCAGCAGCTAAATCAAGGTATTGCTACAAAAGAGGGTTCTATAAGCGGATACCATGCGTCGCTGGCGGAAACGTTGAGGAGCTTGGATCTCGCCGATAATATTCCTTTTGCGCAATCCATGCTTTCGTCTGAATCTATTTCGGAAGCATGGGATGATGCAGAATCCGTAAATAAACTTCAGGACGCTATTCAAGATGATATCGCGAGACTTGCGGGAGAAAAAGAAACTTTATCGAAAACTAAAACTACTGCCGAACAAAAGAGGGCGCAACTGGAAAGGCAACGGAAAACCCTCGTTGTACAACAGGGATCACTGGATGCAACGCTCAAAACTCAAAAAGAGCTTCTGGCTTTAACCAAATCGCAGGAGTCAACATTCCAAAGCATTATCGCGCAAAAAAAAGCGCAAGAAGCGGCATTTGAGCAAGCTTTGAGCGACCTGCAGTCGAAATTGCAATACACAGTCAATCCGGCAGATATCTTGAAAGCCGGCAAAGGAATACTCAATTGGCCATTGGACTCAGTTAAGATAACTCAACATTTCGGAAACACTGTGTTTGCGAAAGCCGGTGGCTACAACGGCAAAGGTCATAACGGGACAGATTTTAGGGCACCAATCGGAACGCCAATTAAAGCGGCTATGTCTGGCGTTGTCGTTGATATAGGTAATACAGACTCTATTAGAGGATGCTATTCTTTCGGCAAATGGGTGCTTATACGCCATGATAATGGACTGGACACTATGTACGCGCACTTCTCGCAAATAGGAGTTACCGCGGGACAATCAGTAGGCACTGGCCAGGTAATTGGCTATAGCGGGCAGACTGGTTATGCTACCGGACCTCATTTGCACTTCGGTGTTTACGTATCTTCCGCGACTCAAATAATGAAACTTGGAGATGCGACGAATAAAAAGTCTCCATGTTCAAACGCCACGATGCCTATCGCGCCCCTGTCCGCCTATTTGAATCCGGAGAACTATCTCTAGGAAATACAAGAATTTGCAATTCTCAATTCTCAATTTGCAAATAAGGTTTCGAGTTCCAATTTTCAAAATATTTGACCATTGCGATTTGGGATTTCTTTGTAAATTGATCTTTGGAGCTTATGATTTCCCCTTCGGGGCAGGCCATTCGGTGTTGTTTATCGCTTTAACTTCTATCGCAGATGCCTTGCGGATATTTCTTAGCACATTTTTGGGAGCGACATCAAAATGGCGGCTATCATCAAGCGCTTCAACCAACCAGTCTAAATCCTCTTCCGCTGTAATCCATTTGGAAGGGGAGTAACGGCTTAAGTTAAACGGTTTGGAAAATAGACGCAGTGACTTAGCTCCATCGTCCATCATGTATTCGTGAAAGTAAGACATAGCAAGTTCTCGCACAGTTTTATACACTGGGTCGCGATAACGCAATATCGGATGATTCGTTTTGCTTATCGCACCCCATAGGCCTCCGCCAGTTGGCGGACTCTTGAATATCGCAACGACATGGTCTTCGTCGCGGTCTATAGTGACTAGGTCAAGCAACAAGGGTTTATGTCCATGGTAGGCAAAGGCCGTAGCGGCAAAAAGCGCTCCCTCAAAACAATGCGCGGTCTTTTCGCGAATAACGCGCCTTGGCGACATGTAGGTTTCTTTCTTCAATTCAAAATTTATCGGCAAAGTATCCAAATAATCCTGTATCTTTTGCGGAGAATTAAGTCTGGCAAAAACTTTGCGCTCAATAGGGGAGAGTATTGCCTTCAGCTTATTGTAATATGCCATAAGTCATCTATTATCAATTTCCTTTCAATTACTCTTTCCACTATGAAATTTCTCATGAATATCTCGAAGCCGTTTATTCGTAACATGCGTGTATATTTGAGTCGTTGCCACATTTTTGTGGCCCAAGAGCTCCTGGACGCTTCGCAGGTCTGCGCCGCGCGCCAGCAGGTCTGTTGCATATGTGTGTCGCAGAGTATGAGGCGTGACTTTTTTTGAAATGCCCGCAAGAATTGCATATCGCGATATCATCATCTGAATATATCGCACCGATAATCGCTTGTTCTCCGGGTCTTTGGAGCGCTGATTGATGAAGAGTGGTTTATATACATCACCGCGGGAATCAAGGTACTTGCGCAGCCACTGTGCCGAGTGTGGGGAAATGAAAATAGTCCGAACATGCTTTCCCTTACCCATTATAGAAAGTTCGTAAGTGCGCGTCGTATTTTTGTCTTTAAGAAATGACATTTGGTCGGCATTTAGCGAAACCAGTTCGGATATGCGCATACCGGATGAAAAAAACAATTCCATGATAGAGCGGTCGCGCAGTCCGGAGGGTGTTTTGGTATCCGGCACGAGCATCATGTTCTCCACATCGCTCACTTCGAGAAATGAAACGATTTCGTCTGATGTTTGCTTTGCAAGCTTGATTCTTGAAGACGGAAGAGTAGTGATGTCGCGTTCCGCAAGA
>Ga0075971_105_pt1 | contig 28118 bp, 29 predicted proteins | sample RifGroA2_FD_67997 | JGI IMG/M metagenome (GOLD analysis project Ga0075971, IMG submission 67997) | Parcubacteria (Magasanikbacteria) bacterium GW2011_GWA2_46_17
GACGGTGTGGGCACCCTTGCGATAGAGCTTCATGTGGCAAGTATAGCATCTTGAAAGGACCGCCTGTAAGGCGGGGGCTTTGCTCCCAAAGATAGATAGTAAATTAAAACAAGCTTCGCTTATTTTAATTCTACTTTTCCTCCGGCTTCCTCTATCCTCTTCTTGAGGTCATCCGCCTCAGCTTTCTTCATTCCTTCCTTGAGCATCTTCGGAGCGCCGTCAACAAGGTCTTTGGCCTCTTTCAAACCGAGAGCCAAAACTTCCTTGACGATTTTGATAACGGCAATTTTCTGCGCTCCACCGTCCTTTAGTTCTACGTTAAAGGTGGTCTTCTCTTCCCCTGCGGCGGCACCCGCGGCTGCGGGAGCGGCTACCGCGACAGCGGCGGCCGAAACACCAAACTTCTTCTCCAGCAATTTCACCAACTCATTGAGGTCGAGAACCGACATGGTCTCAACGGCCTCCACAATTGACTTGAACTTTGCGGGAACTTCTACTTTTGTATTGTCTTCCATGTTTTATAGATACAAAAATACGAACGGGCACGGATATACGAACATATACGAAAACTTTTGTGATATCACTACGGTGTTCGTATTATTTCGTATTTTCGTTAATTCGTATGTTCGTATAATTAATTAGTAATTTTAGTCTTCGCGATTGCGTCAAGCACCATAACAAAACCCTGTATCGGCGAATTGATAAGATTGACGAACTGCGCGCGAAGCGTCTGCATCGACGGAATCAAAGCCAAAGCCTTCATCTCGTCCATAGTCATAAACTTCCCCTCAAACACCCCGCCCTGAAGTGACACTTTATTGTCGAACTTTTTCTGAAACGTAAACGTTTCTCTGGCAGGCGCGAGCAAGTCTTCGCTGTACGCGATACCAAGCTCCCCCGCGAGTTCCGGCATGGTGCCGGCAATACCCGCTTCGGTCAAAGCCTTCTTGGTGAGACTTTTCTTGGCGACAAAGTACGATACACCGGAAGCCTTGAGTCCGCGGCGAAACTCCGTAACATTGGCAACGGTCAAACCGTGAAAATTGACGAGCGCAATGGACTTCGCCCCCACCACTGTTTTCAATTTCCCCAAAATTTCCTTTTTCTTTTCTTTTGTAATAGGCATATTGCTAATACGAAAATACGAATGGGTACAAAGACACGAAAGGTTACGAAAATTTTCGTATTATTTCGTATTTTCGTTAATTCGTATGTTCGTATATTTATAGGTTCCGACCTTTAATAAAAAGGCTTAGGGAGTGACGGAAAAACCATCAAAACCTCGGCAGAACCTCTTCCCTAAAGGGGATGTCTGCTATCTTTGGCCTTATTCCGAATAGTATACAGAGCGTTCCTTATTTGTCAAAGCTTCAAAGCCAAACGTTTTTTAAATTTTATAGAGATAAACACCACTCTTTCTCGCCACAGGTTTCAATGTTGGAAATGGAAAAACATAAGATACAATCCTCGTCCCGGTTTTCCCCTCTTTTTTAAGCTTATCTTCAAGAGCGCGCATTATGTAACTAATGCCAAAAACAGTCACGACCGTAAACTGTGAAAAGTCGCGGTCCCAAAAATTGGCTCAATGAATAAACGCTCGTTCGGAAAGACCCGCCCTGCGTATTTTGTGACGTGACCACCAGACAAGAAGGGGGTTATGTTCGTACCCGTGGGCCTCCGCCCCGGCAAGCGCCAAAGCTACCACGACTCTCCCGTCACCCGAACCGAGGTCTATCGCCTTGTCACTCGATTTAATCTCAAGCATTTCAATCAGTGTTAAGACCGCTCCCGTGTCGGTAGGCACAAAAACCGCCCCTCGCTTAAGTGACACAAGCACGATTATTCCTAAGATCAAAGCTGTGATTGGAAACAACATGATTAATACAAAACTGTACACCCAATTAGCAAAAAAGAAGGTCCAAGATCCTTCTTTTTTTGCCAACCATTAAATCAACCCACCTTAATCCACAAGCTATTATAACGAGGATTCTGTCTCAAACCGACCCGCTATGGCGTTGTGTTGGCGTGTGAGCTTACTCGCATTTCAGGCGCGGAAAGGTTCTTGGTGGCGGCAATTTCTACCTGATAGAAACCAACAACCACCAAGAAAGACAATCCGAACGAGATTATACCCAAAAAACCGAAAAGGAAGTGAAAGAGGTCTCGGTCAAATGACATACGGGGGTTTAATGGAAGAACTTTCGAAAGACTATTTCTTCAGAGCTTTCAGTTGCTCTTGAAGCGCTTGTAACAATTTCAAGCTGTCGTTCAACTGCTTTGCGATATCAGCCGTAGCGGCACTGGAAGCGGAAGATGGCTTGGTGGGAACCGCCGGTGATGAAACAGGTATGGTTTTGCCGGCAATTTCATTCAACTTGGCTCTCGTCTTTGGTCCAAGAGTTCCGTATCCAACCTCTCCGGGCTTAGCGATTTTATACTTAACTTGAAACTTCTGAATGGCCCCTTTAGTCGCGGGACCAAAGTAGTTAGTTTCCTTACCGGGAGAACCTACACCACTCGCTGCGACGCGAGTAGCCGGGTCAGCGTTAAGGATCTGTTGCAAAGCTTTTGCGTCGGCACTGGTAACCCCGACAGAGAGAGCTTTTTTAAAGACGTACGCTGGAATTGCTGCTGTTGCCGGAGTGGCGGACGAAACACCTGGGACTGCCGGCGTTGCGGGAACTGCAGGTGTTGCGGGTTTTGCCGTAGTAGTGACAGGTGTCACAAAGTTATATCCCCCACCACCGCCCCCACCACCGCCCGGCGAACCACCACCACCGGTGTTAGCTGAAGTGGAGTTAGTGGCGCTTCCTGTACAAGTGGAAGCGCTAGGCGTTATCGTAACAGTAACGTCTGACGAAGATACGGAAGAAAGAGTCAGGGTTGACACTCCTCCGACACACTGGTTTCCAGTAACATTGGCGGTTGGAGCGTCATTAGCAAGCACTTGGCCGCTTGCTGAAGAAACAGCTATCAATGAACCGGGCTGCAACACAACTGAAAAGTTTGACGCACCAACGGTAACCGAGCCGATTGAGGCGCTTGTACCTGAAACAGTCAAACTATACCCGCCAACGGATAGTATCGCAGAAGTCGTGAGGACAACATCGTTTGTCGCGGCGAAACTCGCAAGAGGCAGTGCAATCGATATTGCTATAACTAATAAATATTTTTTCATGTGTAAGCCTTTAAGCTATTAAGCTGATAATAAAGGCTTTACTTATTTACAAGAACCGGCTTCCGCCACTAGGATAAATCCGACTTTACCGCTAGGAGTTGTAGTGGCCGCGTCACCAGCACCTCCGATATATATCCGATACATTGTACCGTTGCTACCCTCCAGTTGAATACAACCTCCGGTTAAAGCTGTACTTGAGAACGCTGCTATCGTGGTAGTAGCCGTACTGTCCGCGCTTATTTCCAAGGACGGAGTTGTTGTTGTGCCTACACCAAATTTACCTTGCGTGGAAATCGAGCCCGCTGAAGTGGTCGTAGCATTACCGCCAACCGTAAGAGTGCCGCTCGCGTATAGAGATGATGACGTAGCGTTAGCCAGCGAGGTCACACCTCCTACAGTAAGAGTGCTCTGAGTTGATATGGCTCCGGCTGAAGTTGTGGTCGCGTTACCGTTCACCGTCAACGCCAGACCAACGTAAAGATTATTAGTTGACGTCGCGTTTCCGGTAAGAGTAATGGAATCCCCTACCGCGTCACCTAAGGTTGTGGCGCCATATGTGGTAACCGCGCCGGTAACCTGTAGCGTACTGGAACCGAATAGTGCCCCGGCGGAATTTATATATAGGAGCTTTGCGCTACTTGAATTGAGAGCCCTAAAAATGTCGCCTGTTTGAGTGGTGTATGCGACAAGCGAAAGCGGAATGGCTGTTGTTGAAGTTGCTTCAACCGTCAGGATTGATTGACCCGAACCTTGCTGGGTTGTAGTACCAAGCGTAACATGTTGGGTCGTTAAGTCCGCGAGCTGAAGACGCACACCGCTTAGGCTAATGCCGCTGGTGGTTGTGCCGGTAGTAAACCAGCTAGTTCCGTCAAACAGCTTGAGTACTTTGCTCGTGGAATTGTAGTAAACAGTTCCCTGTGTTACACCAGTCGGGTCTGATGCTTGGGCCGAAAACAGAATAGTGCCGGCAAGCGTGTTAGCGGTTGCATTACCGACAGTCAGGCCGCCCATTGTGGAGATATTTCCTGCCGCCGTGGTCGTAGCGTTACCGCCTACATAAAGTATTGTGCCAACGGTGAGAGCGTTCGTAGTAGAAGCATTACCTGTGACAATAATAGCATCTCCAGCCGCATCACCGAGCGTTACAGCGCCAGCCGTAGTTACCGCGCCGGTAAGCGTACTTGTGCTGTCAACCTGCAAAGTGCCGTTAGTAACTATATTCGTACTAATCGTTGTCGAAGCGACCGCGACAGAGGCCACAAACACTACCGACAAAACTATTGAAGCGACACTTGATAAAAAATTTCTGTTAGTAAAAAATGCTTTCATGATAAACTAAGTTATAATAAAACTTGAGAGAGTGATTGACAAAATCACCACTTCACAGAAATTATACGGCTAAATCAAATACCCCACAAATTTTTTATGTGGATAACTCTTTAAATAGAAAAATGTTACAGCCGGCTGAGGTTGAAAGACCTCCAAAGAGCCCCCGATAACTATGCCGTCCAATATGGTATATGCGTTACAGAATTTATATAGAACCTTCAGCTTCTTTAGACAAAGAATCTAGCACCGCGCCTTTTCCCAAATTATTGGCTTCAGTAATAGCTTTATCATAATAAACCCTTGCTTGAGCGTTATCACCAGCCAGCCGGTAATAACGGGCAATATAAACCATTAAATCTATACTTTTAGGGTTATTGGCAAGACCTTGTTGCAAAATCGGCAAGCTTTTAGCTTGTTTTTCCGTGTATAGGTCTTTGTAGAGGTCATAAAGGTTTATATAGGCTTGCAGGTAATCGGGCTTTAATTCTATTACTTTTAACCAATTCTTCTCCGCCAAAGGGTAGTTTTTGATATAAAACTGGTACAAATCGGCCAAGTTATTGTAAGGGGCGTAGTCAGAAGGCCAAGAAATAACAACATAATCGAGAAGTTGCACTGCCCCCGCATAGTCCCCAAGCATCTTCCTGTAAACGGCCAAGTTAAGCCACCCCAACTCATTGTTAGGCTCGTTTTTCAGTTCAAGTACGATTTTAGATATGTTTTGGGAAATAGCCTTAAAAGCCGCTTCATCCAAACGGCTATAGTTTGTCACCGGAAGGCTTAAATCGGGTATTTTTGCCGAAGCAGAGGGGTTTTTTGGTTCTTCGTTCGGAAGAACATTAATCTTATAATCCCCCGATATGCCGTCCCCCAAGAGAATTGGGGCTGTTTCAACCTCTTCTACAGGCGGCTGCAAGTTATTAACAGTTGATTTACGTAAATCTTTGAAAATATAGGTCGAAACCACGCCCAAAATAATAAGTACAAAAAGAATTGCTAAAAGATTTTTCTGACTTGTCATGAGGCCAATTGTACAAAAAAACCCTAATTAGAGCAAGAAAAAACGAGGCCGAACCAAAGTTTCGGCCTCGTTTTTTAGGTAAACCCCCACACCAATCCGCCGCCATGGCGGATTGGTGTGGGGGTAAAGCAAAACCCCTCCCTCGCAATGCGAGAGAGGGGTTTGCCAGCTTATCCTATGCGATTTTTAGACCGCACAAGACCACAAGAAGCTTAGTTTGTTCGGCTTTGAATGATACCGTTTGAAGGCAAACCCGGTAGAGCATAGCCGTTAGACCAGTCAACATCGTTTACCGACGGACTAGTGGTAGTACTGTTCGGTGACCAAATAAAGCTGTTTAGAGCAATGTTTGCGCCAGCGTCAGCAATAACCACGGTCGGCATGAAGTACGTGTTAGAGACTTGCGGATATCCGGTATCACCCTTAAGAGTGGTGACCACAGATGAACCTGTTGTTACTCCCGTCACAGTACCACGAACTTCAAAGTACATCGTACTACCGACCCCGATCTGAATAGTCGTAGTAGCGCCAGCGGTCGTTTGTGGATAGATGGCGATAGTCGGACTGGAAGGATATACGGCTGTACTGACACTTGTCGTCAACAACTGACCTCCGGTATTCACGCCTGCCACAGGCCCGGTGAGATTTCCAGATGCATCTAAGGTGTTGAAGGCAAACATGTTAACAGTGTTGACCGATGTTATCGTAGAGGTCGCAATAGTAACCAAGAACTTGGCGATATTGACCGGACCCTTACTGTCAGCTGTAACACTGAAGCGAATGAGGCGGCCGTCGGCTACTCCACTTTGTGGGAGAGCGCCAGTCCCAGTAACCGAAGCGAACTTCGGATAAGACTTGAAGATGCGGATACCTGTTGAGGTTACCGCCGTGCTACCCGTTGAATTGACCTGGACACCTGAACCAACGCCTGAACCGTAAGTACCGGTTGAGTCGTTGTTGTCAATGTCAATGTTTAGCAAGTGACCGGAACCTTTGCCCGCCGCGGCATCGTTAGTGATTCCAGCCAAGTCAACCTTGACGGTCAAAACCTTTTGGGTGCCTCGAGCAATAACTGTCGGCACGGTCAAAGTAGTAGTTGCGAGCGTAGCTCCACCGGTAAAGGTGACAGCCGGAGCAACTTCAGTGTTTCCATCAAAGATGTGAACTAGAACAATGTCCGTGTCGGATGACGAAGCGGTGTTGGTAAGCTTGAGAACAAGTCGGCGAAGGTCAATATCGTCGTTGGTTGCCGTAAACTTGTAACCTGCTACTACCACACCCGTCGTACCGGCTGAAGCGATGGTGTAAGACGTGTTGGTTGTATCACCTGCAGCAGCCAAAGTGGCTGAACCGACAGTCATGTTGGCACCCGTGGCGCTACCGGTTGCGGTAACGCTACCTGTTGATGTGGTACCGGTAACTGAGAGTGTAGTACCAACATCAGTTGAACTCATGACCCAAGCGAAGATGCCTCCGGAAGTCGCGGCACCAGAAACGTTACACTTGACAGAAATCGTCTTGACAGTTCCTTTTGGAATCGTAAGAGATGAGTCAAGGGTAAAGGTGTAGGCGGCCGAACTTGCTGTAGTGGTGGGGTTGACGACATTAGAACCAGTTGTAAGGTTAGTCGCGCCATCAAAGAGACGACATGAGCTAATGTCCGTACCCGCGCCTACCGTGTAGGTCAAGTGTGCAGGAATCGTCGAGATGCGAACATCTTCACCTGACTGTGTGGCGTCAAACTGGAAGTTGGTGAAGACAAAGTCTTGCGCGCCAGCAACTATTGTTCGTGCGGCCGGAACACTTGAGGCTCCAACAGCCAATGACGCTCTTCGAATCGTCATAGTGTTCATTGAGAACACAGCGTTCGTAAGCGTCAAAGTGTTGCCCGTGGTCTGACCCTTAACGGTTGACCAGTCCGATGAAGGAGTGGTTGAAGCGTTAATGGTTGAACCGTCCGTGTACGACGTCGGAAGTTTACCAACAATGGTGAACGTTCCAACTCCGATAGGATAAGTAATTGTGTCGGTGAAAGTAACTTTCTGGTCAGTACCGGTAACCAAGGCGGCATCAGCGGGACCCGCTACCACAGCTCCATTCTTGTCCAAGAGCGAAACACTGGTGAGTGTTCCCAAGCCCGCGGCTGAAGAAGTGAAGTGGATAACAGTCGTCTGAACCGAAATCGGCTCACCTTTGACATTGGTGTCATAGGCACCGAGGATTTGGTTCGGAACGTTGACCGCGATGTTCTTGGCCGGAGCAATTGTCGATGACTTACCGATAGTTGTTACCGTACCGGCGTTAATCGTTACGATTGAACCTCCGTAGAACGGGGTTGAAGTCGTGAACTTTGAACGCGAGGTAGCACTCAAAGTGCCGGTTGTATTCGCTGCACCGGTAATACCGAAGTTGTAGGTATTGCCTGATACATAGAGGTCCGAAGCGTTGTACAGGTCAAACTCTATAGTTCGGTTGGCTGAAGCGGCACCGATGATATCACCCTGAACATGCAAGTCCTTTGAGAAACCTTTCTGAATGATGATTCCATTCGGGAAAAGCGTCGTGTAGTACTTGCCGTCCGCGGAGATAATCGTCGGGTAGGTAGTGCCGTCAAGAATCGTGACGATATTCGCTAGGTCTGTTGCCCCAGCTGAACCTGTCTGATTCCAGCGCACTGACCACAACGTAACGTCTTCGGCTGAACCGGCGGTAACCTTGATACCGGAGAACTTAACAGCGGTGTCGCCGATGTTCTTGGTCAAGTTTGAAGCTGGGTCATACTGAGAAACGTACAGAGTGGCCGTACCGAGAGTCAACGTTTCGTTGACTGTCTGACCGGCACCAGTGATTGGGAGTGAGCCGCTTACGGTTGCTGAAGTGTTAACTCCGACAACTGTGAGTGACGCAACCTGACCACCGTAACCTCCGGCTGAAGTTTCCATGTTACCCGCAACTGTCAGTGTTCGCGAAGTTCCGCGTGACACTACAAACGGGTCGCCGAGAGTTGTCTGGTGATTTGAGTTGAAAGTCTTTGATGTGCCGATTTGCAAACCGTTCTCATCCAATAGGACGATGCTTGCAAAAGCGGCATCAGTGGCTAGACCGGTTCTTTGAACCGTCAAGGAGTTCACCGTGACATCACCGTCGCTTCCGGCCGTCAGAGTAATTTTGGTGAAAGGTACTCGTGAAGCCTTGTAAGGAGCGATTGTAACCGCCGGTTGAACCGGACTTGATACAGTCAAACCTGTGCCTGAAGGCGCGGTTGTCGTGGTGGTGGTGGTTGAACCGGAACAAGCCTGACCCGTTGTCGGGCTAAAGCCTGTAGTTCCCGTACAACCCGGAACACTTGAAGTGGTCGTGGTTGTAGTCGTGGTCGTGGTCGAGGTTGAAGATGAAGTCGATGACATCGAATTCAAAACTCCTCGAGTCAACGGACCAACATAACCGGTTCCAGAAACTCCATTCTTTTTCTGGAATTTGATGACCGCCGCTTTTGTGGCGGGACCGAATGTTGAAGTTTCGTAACCCGGTGCACCAGCCGATGAACCTGACGCTACTTGCGTGTCAGGACTCATGTTAAGAACCTTTTGAAGATTCATAACATCAGCACCCTTGCTTCCTACCGAAAGGTCGGAAGAGAAGGTATAATCGCTTGTCGTTGTGGTTGTCGTGGAACTTCCTTGAACAGCGGCAAGTTTTGTTTGAAGCGAAGTTATGGTCGCGAGCAAACTATTAATTTGCGCGGTGAGGTCTGAAACGGTGTCGGCTTTCACGGTAACCGCGAAAGCTAAACTTAATGCCAATGAGGCACCGATCAAACCTGCAACAAATTGCTTTGTTTTAGATTTTTTCAATTGATACATAAATGTAATTGATAATTAAATTCCCCTCAAGATTTTTTAACGAATAAAAGCTAGTAATTTCTAGAAGGAAATTGTACCGACGAGTATCCAACATTTCAGTTTCGACGTAAAACTGAAACTGTCTACCCTACTTCACTGACTGATTGGTGTGACTAACTTACATTTGAAACCGTCATAGAATTAGTCACGACTCAAACTAAATCTCACAAACCTCATACATCGACACAAGGCCCATGAGTTAGCTGATAGATTTGAACTGAATTACAAGAGTTTGCTACAAGCTTAGGAAACAGGAGGTTCCGAAATTTGAATCGCTATTAAAACAATGTCAACGAACCTTTTCTGTCTGCGGCTAACTCCGTAAGGACACATAATAATTGTGTCCTGAGAAATTAAAGACGTTCGGGCGGGCTGCAAAGACTTGCAACCCCGTAACATTTTCGTACCTCAGGCAATTATATCTCCGTTGGGATTATGCTGCAAAAATATGTGTGGATAACTCCAAAATTGGCCTTGTTATTCGGGCTAATTTTTAGCTTTCGCGGGGAATATATCCAACTGGGTGATTATCGCACAAATCACCTAAAAAAGTCAATAAACGCTTTGCCTCTTTACCGGTTATAGCCACCGAATCTTAAATTACCGCTTAAACTGGCTAAATGGGGTATATTTGAGACGATTTCCTAAGCAAACTCCCCCGCCTAACCACAACCGCCTAAAGGCGCTCTATCGTAAAGTAAAAACCAGCCAAGTCGGTATTTTCTCAATTAAATATCCGAGAAAATTCAAACAAGACTCGAACGATTCGATAGGGGTCATTTTTTGACCTTTAGGCACCGCGATGAACGTAATTACTAAAGGACAAAATCGCTTGAGGATTAAGAGGTAGACAAAGAGTAACGGCTCCAGCGGCGCTCGCCGGATTTTTTTAGGACACCAATCCTAACTAATCGGAGTAATTCACGTTGTATAGTTTTTTCACTGCACCCCTTGATAACGAGAAAAAAGTCCCTAATTGTAAGATTACTTTTATCTTTGAGCATTTTGATTATCGTAAGTTCACGGCTATTCGGAACTGCGTCACTGCCTAAATTTTGTCCTTTATTATTGTGACCCGCCTTCCGAACAAGCGGACTCTGCGTAAAGGACTGAATATCATTACCATGTCCTTTATTTTGTCTTTTATACGCGTCCTCCAGCCGACTCACATCGGCCCAACTATACAAGCTTCCTTGAAGCTGCTCTGCATTCGGTTCATTTGTCGAGTCCGAAAGGCGGCTGAAATCTTGCGGATTAGCGTCCGAGAAAAATAACTGGCGGGGCAGAGCAAAAAACTCCTTGTTGAGTTTCCCTGAAATAGCCCCACTCATGTCGTTCGGTGAAACCTTAAGGAGAAGAGTTTCGACAATACTTTCCAACTCCTTTTTTAAGATAGAAAAATTCATCTCAGATATGAACCCCGCGTTCGAGGCTATATCAAGCAAAGAGAGTAATCTTAAGAGGTCCGATTTGATTTTGGAGACGGTTTCCGGCTTTGAAAGCGGGCTATCTGTTAAAGACAGTACCCGCGCTATAACGGCCACGCCCACCTCTCTAAGTTGCCACTTAATAGGTTCGCTGTCCGAAAAAAGACTGCTGGTAAGATACAACGCAGAGACAATGCGCTCCGTTTTTTTGTATATAAACAGAAAAAAATTGTCCTTTTCGAAAAGACTTACCACAACTAGATTTTTTGGGTCATCAGCTTTGGTAAGGGGGGCAAATTTGTCTTTTTTATTGTCCATGATGTCTTTTATTTGTCCTTTACAAAACTTCGGTGGAGGTCGACACGTCTTAAGTATTTTTGTCTCTTATGTGTCTTTACTATAAGCGTTGTCCGATTAAATGTAAAGTTCAGTTAACATCAAGCGGGGATACGAATTGAGAAAATATACGAGTACCTGAGGCGCGGCAAAAAGTTCTAGTATTTTCGTATGGATTGGACCCCGTTGTGTTATCATGTATAGGTATTTCTGAGATTATCATGAGCAAAAAGATAAAATCCGCCAGTGCTGACCGTGACGAACGTACATCCGACAAGACCCGAAGTGTCGTTCGGGATGGAACGAAGCAGGGCATTCTTGCTATTGTTTTTTTTGTTATCGCCGCTCTTTTTCTGCTTGCCTCGATCGATAAAGCTGGTTTCGTCGGAACCGTCTTGTATCACTGGTTTAAACTCCTTCTTGGTCTGGGATACTTCCTCCTGCCGATAGTTTTCATTATGCTTGGAATTGCATTTCTGAAATCAATCACGCAGCGTTTTCCCACGATAAAAATAGCCGGGTCCGCCATTTTTGTTTTTGCGGGACTAGGAATGATTGATGTGGTTGCGCAAAACGAAGGTGGCATAGTGGGGCATTTCGTCGGAACGCCTCTCGTTAAACTCTTTGACGTCTACGCGAGTATTATTTTGCTCGCGGCGCTCCTTATAATTTCTATTCTTATAATTTTTGAAACTGAAATCGCGTTAAGCCCGCTTTTATCTTGGTGGAAAAAAATACGCGAGAGAAGAATCGCCAACAGACGGACCGGCCATGAAGACGCGGAGAGTACTTTTGACGACGAGCGTGAAGAAAGCGACGAGACGGAACACGACACTGAACGCGAAGAACAGGGCGAAACGAAAAAACCTGAGGAAAAACCCGAATCTAAGAAGATAGATAAATCGAAGTCGGGAATTAATCTCGACGAGACCAGTAGCTTGGCGTTGGACAAAAAGTCCTCGCCGTTGTTTATGAAAAATCTGGGTAAAACATTCAACCCCCCTCCCCTTTCTTTGCTTGAAAGAGACAAAGGCAAACCGGTTGTCGGTGACATCAACGCCAATAAAAATATAATCAAAAGAACGCTCGCGAACTTCGGAATCAACGTTGAGATGGACGAAATATCAATCGGCCCGTCGGTAACACGCTACGCCCTAAAGCCGGCCGAGGGGGTAAAACTATCCCGAATAGTGGCACTCCAAAACGACCTCTCCCTCGCTCTGGCCGCTCATCCATTGCGCATTGAGGCTCCGATCCCGGGTAAATCACTCGTGGGTATCGAAATACCGAACACTACCAAGTCGACAGTGGGCCTAGCCACCTTGCTTTCCGCCGAAGAATATCAAAATTCCGAAAAGGCTCTTATGATATCGCTCGGAAAGGGTATTTCCGGAAAGTCCCATTTTGCCAACCTCGCGAAAATGCCTCACTTGCTTATTGCCGGCACTACCGGTTCCGGAAAATCCGTAACTATTCACACCATTATCACCTCTTTGCTTTTCAGAAGTGCCGTCGAGAATTTAAAATTTATAATGATAGACCCGAAACGCGTTGAACTAACTCTCTACAACAAAATCCCCCACCTCCTCACTCCGGTTATTACCGAGGCCAAAAAGGCCATTCTGGCGTTGAAATGGGCTGCCAAGGAAATGGACCGCCGCTACGACATTCTCGAGGCAGAGTCCGTAAGAGATATTGAGTCATACCACAAAAATGTTCTTGAACCGGAACTAAAAAAACTTGAAAGAAAGTCGCAGCAGGAACGAGATGCGGAAATGAAACTGCCTGAACTTATGCCGTACATCGTCATTGTTATCGACGAATTGGCCGATATCATGTCGACATATCCCCGTGAGCTTGAGGCGGCAATCGTACGACTCGCCCAAATGAGCCGCGCTGTCGGCATACACCTCATTCTTTCCACCCAAAGACCTTCCGTAAACGTCATCACCGGCCTTATTAAGGCCAATATCCCCGGCCGTATCGCGCTTCAGGTATCCTCGCAAATCGATTCTCGAACAATTCTTGATACGGGCGGAGCGGAAAAACTGCTCGGCGCCGGAGATATGCTCTTTCTGGGCAGTGAAATGTCAAAGCCTCAGCGTATCCAATCCGCATATATCAGCGAGTCCGAGGTAAAAAAGGTAGTTAATTATTTGAAAGATAATTACGACAGCGGCATTCCAAGCGAGCTTAACCTCACTCCGGAAGCCGTGGCGGACAAAAACGCTATTTTTGAATCGAGTTTTGGGGATGAGGAAGAAATTGACGACGACCTGTATGAGCAGGCGCGCGAAGAAGTGGTGAGAGCCGGCAAGGCTTCCACATCATACATCCAACGGAAACTCCGTGTCGGTTACGCCAGAGCCGCCAGACTCATGGACGTACTTGAAGAACGCGGCGTTATCGGCCCCGCCGACGGGGCAAAACCGAGAGAGGTGTTGGGCGGAGGTGAAGGGCCGGCGACACAGGAACCTGATGAGCCTGCGCAACAGTAGAGTATGGTCCCGTTAGAGACCTGCCCGCCAATGCCAATACGATTAGGTTTAATGGAGTTTGTAGTGATATATTTACCCTACCATCTATATAACCTGAACGGTGCATTAGGCGGTGGCAGGCGGGCCGCTTCGCTACGGAAACGCTATTGGTAATTCTAAACTATGCACAAATTATTATTTATTAGTCCGCACAGGAACAAGCGACCCGCAAGGCGAAGCGCCCCCTGTCTCTAACGGAATGGAACGTAATGCGAAATTTATAGCGGGGCTTGTAATTTTTATTCTCGCGGCTTTGGGCATCGGCGCATACACCTACCTCCAATCGCGTGAATTTCTCCGTGGACCGCAAATCACCATTACATCGCCGCAAAACGGGGAAACTTTTGAGAGTGCGCTGGTAGTTATCGAGGGTACGGCGCACAACGCCACCGCTATCAGTTTAAACGACGGCGCGATTTTCGCGGACTCTAAGGGAAATTTTAAGGAGAAATTGCTCCTCCTGCCGGGCTATAATATACTTACCGTTAAGGCAGAGGACCGATTCGGCAAAAGAGTGGAAAAAACTTTGGAGTTAGTCTACAAGGAACCCCAGAAAGTACTGACTGCAGGCTCTACCCCAGCAGGTATGTGATACAATATTTTTATGAAGAAAAAACCAAAAACTGAAAAGGTTTCCCTTGCCGCCATAGCTAAAACACTTCAGGGTGTGGCGACAAAAGCTGATATTGATAAAGCAGTTGAAGATTTGGCGATAATCACCAACCGCGGTTTTAACAACACCGTATCAAAAGAAGAATTTGGGGAATTCAAAGAAGAAATGACAGAGTTTAAGGAAGAAATGACCGAATTTAAACACAAGACGGGCCTGACACTTTTTAACATAGACAGCAAACTTCAAACTGTTGACCAAAGACTGGACGCAATAGAAAAAACACTCGGCCCACTTGTACAAGTTTCAGGTGCAGTCCAACGAGAACTGCGAGAGCACAACGAACGAATCGCGCGCATTGAACATAAAATCGGATTGGTTGCTAAATAAAATGAACTGGAAACACTGGCCGTATTGGGTAAAAGTATTCGGTGTAGGATTACTCCTACCACTTATTGTCTTGCTAATTGGCTATTTTACAGGGACTATTCAAAAAGCGGTATCTTTAGTCCGAGGGCCGCAAATTTTTCAAGGTCTTATCTCGGAAAATCTTTTTAACTGTGCCTACGGAGAATCCGGTTTGCTCTGCGAAATATCAGCCTATCTTCTTACCTCCTGTCTCACGTTTGCTATAGTTGGCTTGATTATCGGCTATCTCTACGGCAAATTTAAAAATCGAAACAAAACATCAGTCAATGGAAATATTTCCTAAATCTTCTATACTACAAACTATCAACTACTAACTAATAACTACTAAAATGGCCTTCGGCAAACCAAAAAAAGAAAAAGAGTTGAAAACTACGAGTTCAAGCATCGAGGACACTCTTAACGCCATCAAAACAAAATTCGGCGAGGATTCCATAATGAAACTCGGAGAGAAGCCTCACGTGGACATTAATGCCGTTTCAACAGGTTCAATCGGCCTAGACTCGGCCCTTGGTGTCGGCGGGCTCCCCCGAGGACGTATCATTGAAATCTTCGGCCCCGAATCTTCCGGAAAAACTACACTCACACTTCATGTGATTGCCGAAGCCCAGAAAAAAGGCGGCATCTGCGCTTTCATTGACGCCGAACACGCCATGGACCCCGAATACTCCAAACGCCTCGGGGTAAAGATTGATGAACTTTTAATTTCCCAGCCGGACACAGGCGAGCAAGCCCTCGAAATCGTGGAATCACTCGTTCGAAGCGGCAAACTCGACGTCATCGTCATAGACTCCGTGGCAGCACTCACGCCTAAGGACGAGATTGAGGGCGATATGGGTCAATCACACGTCGGTAAGCAAGCACGTCTCATGTCACAGGCTCTCCGCAAGCTTACCGCCATTGTCGCTAAATCTAAAACTATCGTCATCTTCATCAACCAAATCCGCATGCAAATCGGCGTGATGTTCGGGAACCCCGAAACTACCCCCGGTGGCAAGGCGTTAAAATTCTACACATCTGTCCGCCTCGATATCCGACGTATTGCCCAAATCAAAAAAGGTGACGAAATCATGGGTGGGCGCATTCGGGTCAAAGTGGTAAAAAACAAAGTGGCGGCTCCTTTCAAACAAACAGAGTTCGACCTCATGTACAATGAGGGCATTTCCCGCGAAGGTGAAATCATCGCGCTTGGTGAGAAAATGGGCCTTATCAAAAAAGTCGGCCAGTCATACGAGTATGTACCGATAGATAAAAAGGGCGAAAAGGGTGAGAAAAGGGAAAATGTTAAACTTGGCCGCGGGTACGACGCCACCCGCCAGTTCCTAAAGGAAAACAAAAAAGTGGCGGATGAAATCCTAAAAGAAATCAAAAAGCGTCTCAAGGAAGGCGACGTGACCGGCGCCGGTTCGGCAGTCGAAAGCGGCGGCGAAGAGGCTGGGGAATAATTTATTAGCTTAAAATATTAATCATGTTTTTGAAAAAATGGTCATGGTGGTTAATTAGCGGTTTATTTTTTATTCTAATTGCAAACGTATATCCGACCTTGTTATACCTACTAAAACCAGCTATTGGAATAATAACCCCCGTATTACATGCGATACTAAAACCAATTTTATCGGCACTAGTCAGTATCGGCTTGTTAAATTCTTCTTTATCATTTGTATTGACTTTCTCACTTCCGGGAATCCTTGGGGTTTTTGCAATCGGGTTTTTAATAGGAATGTTGATTAGTTGGATTTATATTAAAATCAAAAAACCCGAAACACCTCTTCCATAATTTCTAATTCGATCTGAAACCTAACCTCAATGGAACCGGCCCATTTCACGTTGTCCAAGAAACCCCGAAGTATTTTCAAAAATAGAATCTTCGTAACTATCGCCCAGTTCGTGGTCATCTGTGCAATCGTAATTGCTGTCACAAGTTATAATGATGCCCTGTACTCTCGAAAACTCTCGGGTACCTTGTTTTTCGCCTTAATCTTCGGTATTGTGGCGTACATCAAAATTAGGCAACAGAAACATTTCAAAGAATTTGATATCACTGATAAAGGAATATTGGCTGGAGGGAAAATATACCTGTGGCAAGAAACAAAATACTATAGCTGGTATGGAGAAAAACAGGGTGATCGGGTCGGACTAATAAAAATTCCAGTGGTAGGATACGACCCGATTAACCCCTACAAATTTACAGATACCCAAATTGTAAAGGTCCGACTGAAACGTTTCTTACCGCCCCGCTATCTTGGACTCGGCATAGATTCAGACCAGCGTGAAATATTGACAAAATTATTTGATCAGCACGGGCTAAAACATATTTCACGGATACAAATAATTGTTGGGGTATAAAAAATAAAAATGAATTCGAACATTCTTTTTGTCCCTATAAATTTCCTTAATCTTCATAACATACGATTTATCGTATGTTATGATACGTTCATATGCCTCACATTTCTCAAAGACGATTGAAACAAGAAACTTTTCGAAGTATGAAAGAAAGTTTTACAAACTTAATGGCCGTTCCACGTAACCCACGCCTAACCCAATTATTATTAAACGATGTATTGACTGCAACTGAACGTGTCATGCTTGCCAAACGGCTTGCGGCTATCGTCATGCTATGCCGGGGATATTCCGCGTACAAAATATACATGGTTCTCAAATTGAGTCCTTCGACTGTCGCCAGGCTCGAAGCACAGCTTGAGAACGACGCTTTCCCCTACCTTGAGTCGTTGTTTCGGGGGTCACACTCAAAGAAACTACACAAGGAGGCGGAAAATTTTTGGGATTCCCTTTTTAAAATAATTCTCATGGGCATGCCACCGCGCACGGGAAAAGGACGCTGGAAATTCCTTTTCGAGAAATCATGATAACATACGATATATCGTATGTTATGGAAACAGAGTTTATTTGCCTAAAGAGAAGATGTGGGCTAGAATGTCCCCTATTATTGCTTAGAAGTTAAAAATCCATGTCTTTACTCGAATACAACGAAATCAAAGAGCGAAAGTACATCATCTACGAAAAAGAACCGTATGAAGTTTTGACGTCCCATGTTTTCCGCAAACAACAGCGAAAACCGGTAAACGCCACCAAACTCAAAAATCTCATTACCGGCTCCGTTAAAGAAATCTCTTTTCATGTATCTGAAAAAGTGGAAGAAGCGGAGATTGATTCTCGCGAGGCAAAATACCTCTATAATAATAGAGGTGAATACTGGTTCTCCGACCCCACAGACCCTTCAAAGCGCTACGGCATGAAAGAAGACCTTATTGGACCGCAAGGAAAATTTCTAAAAGCCAATACTATAATTAATATACTTTCATTTCAAGACAGACATGTCGGCTTCAAACTGCCGATTAAAGTGGAACTTAAAGTGACCGAAGCGGTGGATGCCGTGAAAGGCAATACCGTGCAAGGAGGCACCAAGACCGTTACTCTTGAAACGGGAGCCACGGTCAATGTCCCGATGTTCATCAATCAAGGCGAAATTATCCGCGTCAATACAGAAACGGGAGAGTATGTGGAGAGGGTAAATTAAGAAGGGTTTAGGGTACCCTCCCGACTGAAACAGTCGTTTAGGGCGGGTAGGGGTTAGGGTTTAGAAAAATAGAAAAGCAAAAACTCCCGATGGATAACCTCGGGAGTTTTTCAATTCTTTGCTAAACCAAAAATTATCTTAAGTAATGGAGTATCACCACTTGGAAGTTGACCGAAGCGATTATTATCATTTTTGCTTGGAGAGAAAAGTAAAAAGAAAAGTGCAATAAGATTAATTGACGGAATTAAGTAAAGTAAACCCCACCAGCCACTTTTATTTAAATCGTGGAAACGCCTTGCAAAAAGCGATACCCCAAACAACCATATTGCGATAATAAAAATTATAAGGAAAACCGTAAAACCTTGTAGATCAATCGGTCTAGGTATTGAAGCTAAAACAACTGAAATGATAACGCCTACCGATACTAACATGGATAAAAAACCAATCGCAAAATGTTTTCTACTTAACCTACCGACAAATAAGTTTCTCAAAAAAGACATTTGATTTTTTGATACCTGGTATTGCTTTAATTACCTAGAAACAAACGGCAAGAGGCCCATGATGCGGGCGCGCTTTACTGCTTCGGCGAGTTTGCGCTGATTTTTGGCGGTAACGCCCGTTTTCTTACGAGCGAGCATTCGGGCGTGAGGATTAAGGAACTTCTTCAAAAGCTCCACGTCCTTGTAGTCTATAAACTTGATATTATTTTGTGAAAAGTAGCATTGCTTCATAAATTTAATATACGAAAATACGAATTTTACTAATATACGAACACATACGAAAATTTAAATACATTTTGATACGTTATGAAAGGTTTCGTATTTTTTCGTTGGTTCGTCCCCTTTCGTAGTTTCGTATCAAGTTCTTCTTAGAACGGAATGTCCTCGGGATTGATTTCGTCAGTCGGGTATTCGATACCGCCCCCTGTTTCTGATTTCTTGTCCGCGTGGGTCTGCGTTTGGTCTGCGTCTGTCCGCGCTTGACCTCCGCCCGCTCCGGCTTTGGGGCCGAACTGAACTCGGTCGGCGACGATTTCGGTACGATATTTCTTCTCCCCGCTTGTCTTATCGTCCCAACTTCGCGTCTGAATCCTGCCTTCAACCAAAACGGACTGACCTTTTTTCAAATACTGCCCCGCTGTCTCCGCCTGCCGTCCGAACACCACGATGTTATGAAAATCCGCTTGCTCTTTTTTGTTACCCTCTTTATCTTTCCAAACACGATTGGTCGCAACACTGAAACTACAAACCTGCATGCCCGAAGGGATCGCTCGGACCTCAGGGTCGCGGGTCAGGTTGCCTATAATGATTGCTTTATTTAAATACATGTACGATACGAAAATTATACGAATTAATACGAACAAATACGAAACCTCAAAACAATGGGCTGTTAAGTTTATTCATAATTACAGTCGATTATACCCTTTTATTATTTTCGTAGCCATTCGTATTAATTCGCATGGTTTTCGTATGTTACTCGACCACCAAAGCGTCAATTGTCTTGTCGAGTTCCGCTTCTGAAACCGGGGATTTTACGGGAGCGTCTTGCTTAGTATCTATACCGGGAATCGGCTTAGCCTCGGTGGGGCGGTAAGCAGGCTTTATGACAGAAAGAGTGCTTTCCCGAACCGTCTTGATAATTAAAAATCTAAGGATAGTCTCGCTTAATTCCAGAGCCTTTTTAACAATGTCGATATTTTCCGGAGCCATTTCAAACTTCACCCAACCAAAGTAGGCAGTGTCGAATTTGAGATGCTTAGGACCAAGCACTTTGGTCATTTGGTAAGATAGAGGTTTTAACTTAGGAAATTCCTCAGAAATAAAGACCGCGCCGTTCTTTTCCAAAACGTCCTTGATGGCCGTCATTTCAGATGAAAGCTTCTCCTCGGGAATTGAGGGAACGATATGAAAACCAACCTCGTAAATACGATTGTCGGCTTGGTCCGCACTGTCTTTTGAAGTCATGGGGTACAGACTAGCACGGCCGCTTCGTCAAATCAAGTGATTTGACGAATCGGAATTTCTAATTTCTAATTACTAATTTCTAAACAAATTCTAATACTCAATCAATGAGAAAGACCGAAGAAACGGGATGCATTAGTAACAAGTTGTTTTTTTACGATTTCAAAACTCTCTCCGCGGATTTCAGCGATTTTCTTAGCCACTTCGCGCACGTGAAGCGGCTCGTTTCGTTTGCCCCGAAATGGAGTTGGGGTCACGTACGGACAGTCGGTCTCGGACATAATCCGGTCGAGGGGCGTGTTTTTTATCACTTCGTCATAATTACGCGCGAATGTAATAACTCCCGTGAATGACAGGTTGAAACCGGCGTCAAGAACTTCTTTGGCTTCCTCCCAGCCCCCAGCGAAAAAATGAAAATCGCACGGAGTAGATTTAAGATTTAAGTTGTAAGATTTAAGAATGGCGAGAGCGTCCTTGTAAGCTGACCGACCGGAACCATTTCGCACATGAAGCATAAGCGGCTTCTTAACATCCAGAGCAAGCTCGATGTGCTTTCGGAAAACCTCTTCCTGAATCTTGAATCCTGAATCTTCATTCTCTCGGTAATAATCCAACCCGCATTCCCCGATACCCACGACTTTCGGATGCTCCGCCATAGTACGATACGCGCTCATATCAAAAACCTCGCCACGGGAAGTAAATTCCTTACCTCCCTCGCCCAACTCTTTTGTGTCGTGATATGACTTGCCCGTATGAATCGGGTGAAGACCGATAATTGCGTAAACGCCTCGTTCATACTTTTCCGCAGTTTCAATCGCAAAACGGGATGTGTCCTGTTGCGTTCCCACATTAATCACAAACACACCGGCATCGAGCGCGCGCTTAATAACCGTATCTCTGTCCGCATCAAAAGCGGCAAAATTCACATGGGCATGGACATCTATAAAATCTGACATAAACAAAGTTTAAAGCTAAAAGCTTAAAACACAAAGCGGTAATTAGAAACTACGACGTCCTTTGAGAATTCTTCCTTCGGGGAACCACCGCTTCCGCAACTCCCCCGCCAAAAAGAAAGAACCTGTTGCCAGAAGACAATCGTCTTTGCCGAGGCGGTCACAAGCCGCGGCCAAAGCATCGGAAGAGTCGAGGTATATTTTAACTTTCGCACTCGGCTTCAAATACCTCTTGGATTCTTTAAGAAGCCGCAACGGCGGAGCGGGCTTGCGGTCACGTGAAGCAAAACGTGTAAAGAAAATCTCGTCTGCCAGGGGGATAATATTTTGAAAGATATCATGACTGTCTTTGTTGTCGGCAATGCCGATAATCAAAAACAACTTTCCGAACTTTTCTTTTTTAAGTAACGCCACGGTATGCGCCATTTTTGAACGGTTATGCGCGCCGTCAATGATAACAAGGGGTTTCCGCGAAACAACCTCAAACCGAGCGGGTAACTTTGTACGAGTAATCCCTTTTCGAATAGAAACTTCTGAAACACCGAGTGACCGAAGAATGGTTTCCGCAAGCAACTTGTTCGAATCACCATTGGCCGCAGGAAAAACAGCTTCAAACGAAGCCTCTTCTTCACCGCACACACGCTCAAAAATTTTCCGAAGCGCTGGACGCTTTTCGGTGGTAAAAAACTTAGAACCCCGCTTGATGATACCGGCCTTGTCATACGCTATCACCTTTAGGGTCGAGCCTAAAATTTCCGTATGGTCGTAATCAATGCAAGTGACAGCGGACGCTTCGGGTGACTTAATTATGTTCGTGGCATCGTATCGCCCACCGCAACCGACTTCGAGCACCGCCCACTCGCACTTTTTTTGTTTGAAATAAAGTAATGCAAGAGCGAAATAAATTTCAAAGTGTGAAGGGCGGCCAAATTCTCCCGATATATAGGCGGTATCGATTACCGGTTTTACGACCTCGACCAAATCGGCGAATTCTCCCGCTCCGATATACCAATCACCCACTTGAATTTTTTCAGTCGCAGAGACAACGTATGGCGAGGTGAACAAACCGCACTTTTTGCCTGATGCCACGAGCGAATTGTGAATCATGGTGGCCACCGTCCCCTTGCCTGCCGTGCCGGTGACATGAACAAATTTAAAATTCTTCTCGGGATTGCCAAGAAGTTTCAAAAAATACCGCATCCGCTTCAAATATATTTCAGGGTGAGATTGTTCCCCCGACTCCATATACTCGGGAAAAAGCGGCAAGTTCCCCAGACTGTCGATAAAGTCAACGGCTTTGTGGAAACGGTCAAAATCTTTCTCCATAGAATGCGGAAAGCCTAACATGAAAGAGCGTGGCGAGAAAGTGGTCACTCTTTGCGTGGAAACAATGGCTCCGCGGGCATTTTGTTTGTCTCAACCGCTTTTTTTATTTTCTCCATAGTTTCGGGTAAAATCGGACTAAGCATCCGCGCTACAGTGTAAACGCCAACGGCAAGCTCACGAATGATTTCTTCCGCTTTTTTCCTGTCAGTCTTCACCAACTTGAAAGGTTCGGTTTTTTGAATTCGCTCATCCATCTCGGAAATTTTACTCCAAACGATATCCGTCGCCTCTTGTATGTTGTACCTATCCATAGCCACCGTGAAATTTATTGGAATGGTATTTTCTGGAATCGAAACTGGTTCGGACAAATTGCTTTCGGCCATTTTCATCACCCGACTGGTCAAATTTCCCAACCCGTTGGCGAGGTTCGCGTTATAGGCTTCCTTAAACCTCTCCATCGTAAAATCAGAATCCTCAAACGGATGAATGTGTCGGGCGAGATAATAGCGTAAAGCATCGGTGCCATATTCGGAAACGATTGCAAGCGGGTCAATGACGTTTCCCAAAGATTTTGACATCTTCTCTCCCCCGCTCGTGATAAAGCCGTGAATAACGATTTGTTTTGACGGTTCAATACCCACCGACATAAGCATGGCCTGCCACATCACCGCCTGCTGGCGTACTTGGTCTTTACCAGCAAATTGGACAACCGGCCACCACTTATTAAACTTTTCCATATCGGCAGGCCAACCAGTTGCCGAAATATAGTTCACAAACGCATCAAACCACACGTACATCACATGTTTATCGTCATTTGGTACTGGAACACCCCAGGGCATCTTGTCCTTCAATCGTGACACGCTAAAATCTTCAAGCCCTTTTTCTTTGATAAGCGAGCGAATCTCATTCAAACGAAAATCCGGAACCACAAATGTCCCTGACTCAAAAAGTTTCGAAAGCTTGTCTGTATACTTCGACAACCTGAAAAAATAATTTTCCTCTTCGATAATTTCAAATTCCAAATTTGGGTGTATGGCACACTTCCCTTCCGACAATTCCGAATCGGTCTTTTCCAGCTCACATCCAACACAATATTTTATCTTGTAATTCTTTTTGTAGATATCGCCGGCCTCAAAACATTTCTTCCAAAACTCTTGTGCGGAATGAACGTGATGCTTATCTGTAGTGCGGATAAAGTTAATGTCCTCACAGATGCCTAACTTTGGTAACAATTTTTTGTACTTATCCGCGTACTCGTCAGTATACGCTTGAGGCGTAACGCCCTGTTCTACCGCCTTACGGTAAACCTTCACACCATGCTCGTCGGTACCTGTATTAAAAAATACATCAAAGCCCTGAAGTTTCTTATGGCGAGCTACGATATCAGCCTGCACAATTTCAAGCGCAAACCCGATATGGGGATCGGCGTTGACATAGGGAATCGTTGTTGTAATGTAAAAAGAACGTAGCATAATAATGACAATTACAATGACGATGACAAATGTTGAGTAAAACCACGAAGCCGTTTCGCAAGACTATCGGCATCTTTAAGAATTTCTTTGTGTTGAGATTCGATTATATAGCCGCTGTCCAAGGCGCAATCGCCACAAGCAACAGTTTCATCGAGCGAGCAGTGCGCCCTGTTTATATAAAGACGCCTGTCTTTATCGGTACTTTTATTCGCACTCTCGGCAATATTTAGGATAATTGAATTTAAGGCTCGTCTGGATTGATCGCCAAGCGCAAACTTTTCTTCGGATGGAAAAGTCTTTGTAATCTTGTTGGGCTTCACCCTAAATACTCGCGCATCTCGATAAATGTCCCAGTCCCGAAAACGAAAGGGGTCTTTTGTGGTCATTGTCATTGTTATGGTCATTGTCCTGTAATCGTCTTACTTTTCTGCAGGTCATTTAGGTATTCCATAAGCATCGTCGCAACGGGTACCGACAAAAGCAGACCCAAGAAGCCCGCGAGCTTAAAACCGATAATCAAAGCGAGAATAACCAGAATCGGCGGCACCCCGACAATCTTTTTCACGACAAGTGGGTAGATAAGATTATTTTCAAGCTGGTGAATGACCAGATAAATACCGACCACGACCAGTGACGTTGTCACCGTACCGTCACTATAGGACGCGGCCACGGCGGGTATGGCCGCGAGAATCGGACCGAATAAGGGAATGATTTCGAAAACACCGGCAAGAACCGCGAGAAGTAGTGGATTACCGACGTGTAATATAGAACCAAAAATAGCCAAGACAAGATAGACCAAAAGCCCTACTACCACGGCCAGTATGAGTTGCCCTTGCATCCATAAACCTATCTTGTGTTGTACCCGCTTCCAAAGACCGATAACGTATTTTTCGTGACGGGCGGGGGTTACAAACTGCAAAAACGCGGTCACGCCGTCTTCCTGCACGGCAAGATAAAACGAAAGCACGATAATTAGAACGAAACTTAGGATGCCTCCGAAAATAAACGACAACGATTCAATAAAACCTTGGGAAATGCTCGAGATGGCGGTTTTCATGTTGTCCACGATTTGCGAAAATGACAAACCCTTGGTAAAACCGGAAACCATCTGTCGAGACCCTGTGAGGTCCGCGGATAAGCTAAGCATGGCTTCCTTCGACTCGGCGACTGAATCTGTTTGAAGCGGGTCCCAAATGGAAATGGAGTCCAAATAACGTGGCGCGGTCGCGAGAAAATTGGAAGTGTCGTTAAGAAGCGGCGGCAGGAAAAAATAAAACAAACCGACAACAACACCGGCGAGTGAAAGATACATGAGAATAACCGCCGGTAACCTTGACACGTGATGTTTGCCGAACCATTGCGTGAAAGGTTCCATGGCCGAAGCAATCACCACCGCGGCGAGAACGACCAAAACAAGGTCTCGGATATAGTAAAACAGCGCGAACAGTAAAACCAAAAATACCGCTCGCACAATGGTGCCGGTTTTTATGGTTATATGAACGTCTTTTGAGCCGTCCATATCGCTATGGTAGCATCAAAAACCTTTCCGGTGAAGTTTTTGTGGAGAAGAAAAACCGCCGAATCTTTCTGAGAAAAGATCGGCGGTAGCTGTGTCTTAAGTTTGCAACTCGCTAGTTACCCTTAGACTTGCGTGCCCATTATTGTGCGGATAATGGGTGGTGATGACGACATGAATGAGACCGTTTGACGATTTATGAGAAATATCCACCTCAAAACAGTGCTCGGAACCGGGGGTGGAGCGAACGACATAACCAAGCCCAGTGTAGTGTTTCGTCACGACCGTACCTATTGCGTCCCTTTCGGGTGTATCCGACTCCGATTTAAACAACACGAGAAAATCAGAATCCTCATTTTGGTTCACATACCCTCTTGTACCACCGAACTCCCGTGCGAGCAACTTACCAAGTTCACCGATGCTGAACAGCCTGTTCAACTCCTTCAGGGAAGCCATAAATTTCCTTTCGCTAAGGTTGACTAACCATAGATTACAAAACAAACCAAATAAGTCAACGTGTGTCAAATTTTTAGAATAGGTTCAAAATCTTGCTTATTCTTGAAAGGTCCGATAAGAGCAAAATTTAAATTTTCCGATTTGAAAATTTGGCGAGCCAGATTTTGGATATCAGTCACAGTTACAGCCTCAATTTCTTTAACAACCTGCTCCGCTTTTTTCAGAGGCTTCCGGAGAATCTCCTGCATACCCACAAACTGCGCCAGCTCGTCCGAAGATTCGAGTCCCAAGTAGAGATTGCCGATAAGAAAATCTTTCGCCTTGCGTAATTCGGAAGCGGGTACCGGCTCATCAACAAGTCGACGCAATTCAACAAGAATCGCCTTAATGGCCGCGGAAACTTTCGCCGTATCGGCTCCGACCGCCACTTGAAATACACCGTGGTCGGTATACAAATCAGGTGAAGCACTCACGTAGTAACAAAGACCCAGTTCATCACGGAGTTTCGTAAACAACCGCGAGCTCATTCCCCCACCGAGTATAGTACCGAGCACCCGAAGTATACGGGCTCTTTTATCAAAAGTACCAAATGCCCGCACGCCGAGCACGAGGTGTGTCTGGTCTGTCTCTTTGTATCTCACCAAAATAGCGGGGGCTTTTTGCGACTCCGTGACCGGTGGCTTCCCCGCCTTTTCCGCGTCGGACATTTTGCCGAAAAGGGTGCTGATTCGCTTTTCCATAGCTTTCATATTAAATGCGCCGGACACGACAACGGTTGTGGCCTGCCCCACGTAGTGTGTCTTCCTGTATTCGGCGAGGTCTTTTTGGGTTAGTCCGGAAACACTTTCTTTCGTGCCGGCGATATTCCAACCGGCGGGCTGCTCGCCGTACAAAAGTTCCATGAACAAATCCTGCACGTGGCGCATCGGCTCGTCCTCGTACATATTTATTTCCTGAATAATGACACCTCGTTCTTTTTCAAGCTCGCCTGATGGCAATGTGGGATTTAAATACATGTCCGCGACTATATCGAGAATCTTTTCCGTTTTATCCTTGTGTGCTTTAGCGTAATAGCCGGTGTATTCCTGACCGGTAAAAGCGTTGTACTGCGCCCCCAACGCGTCAAGCTCACGAGAAAGGTCGGCGGGCTTTGGCCGTTTGGCGGTACCCTTGAAAACAAAGTGTTCTAGAAAATGCGAAACACCAGAAAGTTTTTTCGTTTCATATTTTGAACCGGCTTCAACCAAAACCATAAACGTTACCGTCGGACTCGCCGGCATCGGAATAGTGATAAACCGAACGCCGTTTTTTAAAACTTTTTTAGTGAATTTCATGAAAGAAACTATAGCAGATGAACATGTAAAGAAAAAGCCGCCTGTATTTCAAGACGGCCAGACAAAGCGTTGAGTGTCCTATTTCAACCCGACGGCCCACACCGGCTCTCGAAAGACGTGGTCGGCCGACACGACACCTGCATGTGATGAATACCCGTGGGCCGCAATGCAAAGGTGAAAAGAACCGACCCCCGGCAGTATTATGGGTGAATGCGCCACCACGATAACGCCCTCAACCGGCACAGCCCGCACCGAGAGACCGAGCGCAATTGCGTGGTGGTACGTAGGACGACGGAGTTGGTATATTTCTAACACTGTCGGTATCCGAGCCGTCCGGCTTATGGGAAAGAATACGAACACGTCATTCCACGAAACGAGTTGTGGATTGACAAAAAAGTTACTGTCGTTGATCAAAGGGTTGGTTACAGAAATCCAGCTTGCGTTCAATAGTCGAGACGGGACGAGACGTCCCTCTCCCGACAGACGCATGGTCGGATAACGAGAAACTCTCGCCGCACGGGAATGCGGCACCGGCAATTTTTGAGTTAGATGCATATAAACCGCTAGGTTTGTCGAAGGACCTCCGAGAAAAGAACTCTTTACACCGCACACGCGGGAAAGAACAAGTTCGAAGCTTGTATCCAATAACTGTATGAGCTAACCCTACATAATTTATAACCACTCGTCAATGGGGCCACAACTAAACCACCCTCGCCTGAAGGCGAGGGGTTTAAGAGGGATTGCGCTAAAGCGCTGTATTAGTCGAGGTCGAGAGTCGTGAAGTTATCACCGAGCT